>Ga0265293_10000889_pt1 | contig 69097 bp, 54 predicted proteins | sample Munlanlewell138R_FD_192505 | JGI IMG/M metagenome (GOLD analysis project Ga0265293, IMG submission 192505) | Leachate microbial communities from a municipal landfill in Southern Ontario, Canada - Leachate well 138R | ecosystem: Engineered > Solid waste > Landfill > Unclassified | place: Canada... | reverse complement strand
TGATGCCTTCCAGTTAAAAGTTCAATCTCTAAAAGGAAGAAATTGTCACTAGTGGAGAGCACTTGGTAATTTAATTTGGCCAACTTTGATCCTTTTGTTTTCTCACTAACAACAAAAGATTTATTCTTTTCACTATTTTTTTTAAGGTAGTTTTCTAAAGTTCCTTGATTTGAGGGGGGCATTTTATCAACAACAACCCAATACCTTTTTTCAACTGAACCAACATCTTTGAAAAGAGCATTCATCCTCACTAAAGCCTTCTCTGTCTTTGTGTAGATAACAATGCCACTAGTGGGCCGATCTAAGCGGTGAACTAAGCCTAAATAGACATTTCCTTTTTTATCGTATTTTTTCCTTAAATACTCTTTGATAAACTCACTAAGAGAATCATCTCCTGTTTTATCTCTTTGTACTAACTCACCACACTTTTTATTTACTATTATTAAATGGTTATCTTCGTAGAGGATTCTAGAAGCGATATCACTCATCCCCTTTTTCTCCCATCTCTAAATCTTTAAACAGTGTTAACTCATCCTTTTTGTTTGCATCAGGATCACTCTCTTTTTTAATTCTAAGGGTTTGGGCCTCTTTAGTTGTTAGACGTACTCCCTTTGCCCTGACCCCCTTAACTGGATAGCGAGAAAAGTAAGTGACATCCTCTAAGGATCGATAACCTTTCCCTTTTTTGTACAACAAGGTGATGCGAGCATCCTCTAAAGTTGAAAATCCATAAAGTTTGAACTCTCCTTTGGGAAGAAGTTCGTAGTTTTTGTTTAAAATAAATTGGGTGATGCTACACCTTTTTATATAAAGATGCTTTAAGTTTTTCTCTTGGTAGATAATTGTAAAGACTACCTCTTCTAAGTTCTCTTTCTCTGCCAAAACACAGTAGCGCATTTGCTTACCAACAAATAGACGCTCGGGAACATCTGTTACAAAATAAGAGCCCTCTTTTTGGATAACCAAAATACGATCAAAAGTTGAGACGTTGAATTGATTTATCCCTGTTCTCATATCGTATCCAAGATACCCTGTGGAAGGGTCATATTTAAGCATATGATCTCGATTGGCAACTTCTCTAACATCTGTTTTTGTAAATGAACCAAGTTTTGTTAATCTAGGACCGTGTTGCTCAGGGGCAATACTTTTTAGTTCATCTAAAAATGCAAGGGCATATTTTACAAGGTGAGCTAAGTGGTACTCAATTTCACCAAGACGCTCTTTAATATCTTTTATCTCTTTACGGTTCTTTTCAATGTCAAATAAAGAGATTCTTCTAATTGGTATTTTTAGAAGTTGAGTTACATCATCACCGGTTACTTCTCTACCAATTTCTTGCTTATGCCTCTCAAAACCTTTGATAACCCCCTCTTCAATCTCTTGTTGGCTCTTTTTATCCTCAATCACCTTATAAATACGTTGTTCTACAAAGATTTGTTCTAATGTCCTAGCGTGAAGGCGATCTAATAGGTTCTTTTTCTCTAATAAGAGTTCCTCTTTTAAAACTCCAACTAAGTGGGTGGCATGGTAATCGATCATCTCACTGACTGAGACGATTGTAGGAATTCCCTCTTTAATAACTAAAGGGTTAACTGAAATTGATTGTTCACAGTTAGTGAAAGCATAAAGGGCATCTTCAACCTCTTTAGAGTAGGTGTTGCGTGCTAAGGCTATCTCAATATTAACTTTATCAGTTGTGTAATCGTTAATGCTGGAAATCCTTATTTTCCCTTTTTTAGCAGCATCCTCAACAGAGCGAATCATCCTTTCGGTTGTTATTCCAAAAGGAAGTTCTTCAATAATTATCCTTTTTGGATCTTTGGTATTTAACTTTGCCCTTACTAAAACTTTCCCCTTCCCATCATCGTAAGCTGATACATCCATCAAAGCCCCTGTGGGAAAATCGGGATACAATTTAACTTTCTCCCCTTTTAAGGAGGCGGCAACTGCATCAATTACTTCCAATAAGTTGTGAGGGAGGATACGAGTTGACATGCCAACTGCAATTCCTTCAGTTCCTTGTACTAATACAACAGGAAGCTTTGCCAAAAACCTTACTGGCTCTTTATTTCTTCCATCGTAAGATTCAACGTATTGGGTTAGTTCAGGGTTATACAAAACCTTTTTAGCAAAAGGGAGGATACGAGCTTCAATATAGCGTGAAGCTGCAGCAACATCTCCAGTTACTATATTTCCAAAGTTTCCCTGCTTTTCAATAAAAAGGTCGTTGTTAGCTAAGTTAACTAAAGCATCCCCAATTGAGGCATCTCCATGGGGGTGGTACTTCATACAATGCCCAACGATGTTGGCAACTTTATGAAACTTACCATCATCCATCTCAAATAAAGAGTGTAAGATTCTTCTTTGTACCGGCTTTAAACCGTCAGTTATTTCTGGAATGGCCCTCTCTTTAATGACATAGGAGGCATACTCTAAGAAGTTATTTTTAAAGACAGTTTCAGCGTGTGCCATTAAATGAGATTCTCCATGATAAACTCTCTTCTTTCTGGGGTGTTATCTCCCATATAAAATTTCATTGTTTGGTGCATTTGAGATGAGGAGGCAATTGAAACTGGAATTAACCTCATATTCTCCCCAATGAATTGCCTAAATTCTGAGGGGTTAATTTCCCCAAGACCTTTAAAGCGGGTAATTTCAGCACCCCTTATCTCTTTAACTGCCTCATCCCTTTGAGCTTCATTGTAACAATAAAGAGTCTCTTTTTTATTTCGAACCCTAAATAAGGGAGTCTCTAAAATAAAGAGTCTTCCTGCTAAAACAAGATCCTCAAAGTAGGTTAGAAAATAGGTCATTAAAAGATTTCTGATGTGAAAGCCATCAGTATCTGCATCAGTTGCAATGATAACTTTCCCATAGCGTAGCCCTTCAACTCCATTTTCTAGCCCTAAAGCAATCATCAAGTTGTAAAGCTCTTCGTTTTTGTAAATATCTGTTCTCTTTCTTGAAAAGACGTTTAAGACCTTTCCCCTTAAACTAAAGATGGCTTGGGTATAAACATCGCGTACACTAACTAAAGAGCCCGATGCTGAATCTCCTTCAGTTAAGAAGATCATCGAGTTCTCCCCTTTAGCACCATTTTGATTTAGGTGGTATTTACAATCCTTTAATTTAGGAATGTTCAAAGAGATTTTTTTAGCAGCTTCACGAGCTGCCCCTTTTACAGCAGCTAACTCTTTTCTTAACTTTTCATTGCTGGCTATTTTTTGAGAGAGCTTATTAGCTGTCTCGGAGTTTTTCATTAAATGGTCAATGATTGCCTCTTTAGTTTGTTGAACAATCCAAGTGCGTACTTCACTGTTACCAAGTTTGTTTTTAGTTTGACTTTCAAATACAGGGTCTTGCAACTTAATGGCAATTGCCCCAGTTAAACCATCTCTTACATCAACTGCTGTGTAAGATTTTTTATAATACTCGTTGATTCCCCTTAAAATTCCCTCTTTGAATGCAGAGAGGTGAGTTCCTCCATCGCTTGTGTGCTGCCCATTAACGTATGAAAAGTAGTTCTCCCCATAGTTTTGGGTGTGAGTTAAAGCAAACTCTAATTTATCTGATTTGTGATAAATTGTGGGATAAAGAAGTTCAGAGCCAACTTGTTTATTTAGTAAATCTAATAACCCATGCCTACTAACAAAAGATTGTTTGTTAAAAACTAAAGTTAGACCTGCATTTAAATAGGCGTAGTTCCACAATCGTTCAATTATAAAGTCGCTATCAAAAGAGTATTCTCCAAAAGCATCAGAGCTACTGTCGGGAATGAATTCAATTAAAGTTCCATCTCTTTCAGTTGTTTTTCCACTTTTCTCTTTTATAAGTTTACCATACTCAAAAACAGCTTCGCTAAAGCGCCCTTCTCGGTGCGATACAACTCTAAAGAAAGAGGATAAAGCGTTAACAGCTTTTGTTCCCACTCCGTTAAGACCAACAGAAAACTGAAAGACATCGTCGTTAAACTTTCCACCGGTATTGATAATAGAGACACATGCAATTACTTTTCCTAAAGGGATTCCCCTTCCGTAATCGCGCACAGTGAGTTTATTATCATCTAAGGTGATCTCAATTCGTGTGCCGTGGTTCATAATGAACTCATCAACACTGTTGTCGATTACCTCTTTTAAGAGAACATAAATTCCATCTTCGTAGTGAGATCCATCACCTAGACGCCCAATATACATCCCAGGGCGCAACCGTATATGCTCCAGAGCGCTTAAAGTTTGTATTTTGCTCTCATCATAGGCCGCTGGACCTGCAAGTGATTTTTTCTTTGCCATTGGTCTATATTATATACTAGATATAAGGGTGTGAAAAGTATTCACAAATCTTGCAACCTCATCACTCGTTGTGTATTATAGCTGTATGGAAAGTGATTCAGAGAGTGCCACTAGTGGCAATAAGTTGATTTTAGTGGGGCAAATAGGATGAAAATACAATTTGCCTCGATTATACTTTTCCTTTTAGCAAGTGCGTTCTTTAGTGCTTCAGAGACCGCTTTTACCTCCTTATCATTTTTGCAAGTTCGCGCTTTAGAAACAGATAAGAAAAAAAGTAGTCAAATGGCTGCAAAGCTTGCTAAAAGTCCCGATATCCTTTTAACCACTGTATTGATAGGAAACAATATTGTTAACATTGGAGCCTCTGCTTTTACAACAACATTAACAATATCTATGTGGGGTAGTCGTGCTGTAGGAATATCTGCTGGTATTTTAACTTTTTTAATTTTAGTCTTTGGAGAGATTAGTCCAAAACAACTGGCAATAAGTTACAACACTAAATTTGCCCGTATGGCAGCTTACCCAATTAAAGTTCTCTCAATAATTTTATACCCAGTAATTGTAGTTACCCGCTTTATAGGCTCTCTTACCACCCGCTTTTTCACCAGTGAAGATAAAAGAACTTTATCATTAGAGAGTTTAATGCACGTTGTTGATATAGCTGAAACAGAGGGAATTGTTGATGAGTTTGAAGGGGCTTTGTTCCAAAGGGTAGTTCACTTTAGTGAAGCTCCAGTTAAATCAATTATGACTCACAGAACAGATATCTTCAGTTTAGAAGAGTCAACTTTAATAAAAGATGTCTTTGGTAAAATTGTTGCCAGTGGTTTTTCAAGAATCCCTGTTTATAAAGAGGATTCAGAGAACATCATTGGAATTTTACTTTTAAGAGATATTCTTCAATACAAAACCAGAGGTTTTGAGAATAGAACAGTTGGGGATTTTATCCACAAACCAATTTTTGTCCCCCAAGGGAAGAAGTTAAATGATATGGCCCTTCAATTCCAACAAGAGATGCTTCAAATTGCTGTTGTGTTGGATGAGTATGGGGGGTTGTTGGGTATTGTCACAATGGAAGATATTGTTGAACAACTTTTTGGTGAGATTTACGATGAGCATGAGACCGATTTGGCAATGAGAATCCAAGTTGATCGCAACAACTCCTACTTAATTAAAGCCGATACAACTATGCAAGAGATTAAAGATGAGCTTGATTTAGAAATTGAAAGAAACGACCTAGCGCGCACTTTAGCCTCATTTTTAATTGAAGAGTTGGGAATGATTCCCACTGTTGGGCAAATTATCCCATTCGATTTTGGAAATTTTGAGATTGTCTCAATGAAAGATAAAAGGATAAATCTAGTTCGCTTAGTAATTAAGCAACTTCAACAAGAGAATTGAGTTAGAGCTCTACATTGACACCATTTGAGCGTAACGATATCATGCGCCCATGAGCACCTATTTATTTGATTACATTGAGAAGAAGTGGCAAAAGTATTGGGATGATAACAAAACTTTTGCTGTAAAAGAAGATCCCTCTTTTCCCAAAGAGATGAGAAGGTATGTTTTAGATATGTTCCCCTATCCTTCAGGAGAGGGGCTCCACGTTGGACATCCAGAAGGGTATACAGCAACCGATATCTACTGCCGCTACTTGAGGATGAATGGGTACAATGTTTTACACCCAATGGGGTTTGACTCATTTGGTCTTCCTGCTGAAAACTATGCAATAAAAACTGGAACCCATCCCCGCACAACTACTGAAAAAAATATAGAGAACTTTAGACGCCAAATTAAAAGATTGGGCTTTTGTTACGATTGGGATCGAGAAGTAGCAACTCACTCAGTTGAGTACTACCACTGGACTCAGTGGATTTTCCTTCAACTCTATAAAAAGGGTTTAGCCTATGAGGCAGAAACCCCCATCAACTGGTGCCCAGATTGTTTGACAGGCCTCTCTAACGAAGAGGTAAAAGATGGTAAATGTGAACGATGTGGAACCTTAGTCACTAGAAAAAATATTAGACAGTGGCTTTTAAAAATAACAAAGTATGCTGAAAGGCTTTTAGACGATTTAAAGTTGTTGGATTGGCCTGAATCAATTAAGGCAATGCAAACTAACTGGATTGGTAGAAGTGAGGGAGCTTCAGTTATTTTTGAAATTGAAAATTCAGAAAATTCATTAGAAGTTTTTACAACTCGCAGTGACACCCTTTTTGGAGCGACTTATATGGTTGTTGCTCCCGAGCACCCTTTAGTAAAAGAGTTAACTACTGACGATCAAAAAGAAGAAGTTGAAAATTACATTGAGATGGCTTCTCACAAATCAGATTTAGAGAGAACTGATTTGGCAAAAGATAAAAGTGGTGTTTTTAGTGGAAGCTATGCAATAAACCCTGTTAACAATAAACGAATTCCAATTTGGATTGCTGATTATGTTTTAGTCTCCTACGGAACTGGGGCAATTATGGCAGTACCTGCCCACGATACTAGAGACTGGGAGTTTGCTAAAAAGTTTAACCTTCCCATTATTGAAGTTCTCAAAGCTGAAGTTGATATCCAACAAGAGGCTTGGGTTGGAGATGGGCTCCACATCAACAGCGACTTTTTAGATGGATTAAATAAAGAAGATGCCATTAACACAATGGATAAGTGGCTCGAAGATAACAAAAAAGGTGAAAGGAAAATTAACTACAAACTTAGGGATTGGCTTTTCTCTCGCCAAAGATATTGGGGTGAGCCAATTCCTTTAATCCACTGTGAAAAATGTGGTGTAGTTCCTTTAAAAGAGGAAGATCTTCCTTTAACACTTCCTGAAGTTGAAAGGTATGAACCATCGGGAACAGGGGAATCTCCATTGGCAACAATAGAGAGTTGGGTCAACACAACTTGTCCCACTTGTGGAGGAAAGGCTCGAAGAGAGACTAACACAATGCCTCAATGGGCAGGCTCTTGCTGGTACTATTTAAGATACTTAGATCCCCATAACGACACAGCCTTAGCTTCAAAAGAGGCAATCGATTATTGGATGCCTGTTGATTTATATGTGGGGGGAGCTGAACACGCTGTGCTTCACCTTCTATATGCCCGTTTTTGGCATAAAGTTCTTTACGATTTAGGTATTGTTAATACAGTTGAACCTTTTGAAAAATTGGTAAACCAAGGGATGATTACCTCCTTTGCCTTCCAAAGAAAAGATCGATCTTTAGTTCCTACCGATGAGGTAACTGAATTAGATAACGAAGTTTTCATTGAAAAAAGTAGTGGAGAAAAGTTAGAGCGAGTTATCGCTAAGATGTCCAAGTCCCTTAAGAACGTAATCAACCCCGATGAAATAATTGCAGTTTACGGTGCTGATGCAATGAGAGTTTATGAGATGTTCATGGGTCCCCTTGAAGTCTCAAAACCTTGGTCTACTGCAGGAATTGGGGGTGTATACCGCTTTTTAGAGCGTGTTTGGCGTTTAAGTGACCACGAAATTGTTAATAAAGAACCCGAACAAGCAATTTTGAAAACCCTACATAAAACAATTAAAAAAGTTACCCATGATACAGCTAACTTAGAGTTCAACACAGCAATTGCCCAAATGATGATTATGGTTAATGAACTTTACAAAACAAAAGAGTTAAGCCGATCTGTTTGGGAGCCCTTCATCTTACTACTTAGTCCATATGCTCCCCACTTAGCAGAGGAGCTTTGGCAAAAAGCAGGTAACAAACCCTCAATTGCAAATCAGAATTGGCCCACCTATGTTGAAGAGTTGACTGTTGATGATGAAGTTGAAATTGTTGTTCAGATAAATGGAAAAGTTAGAGATAAGATGCACCTTCCCAAAGGGATTGCTAAAGAAGAGCTAGAGAAAATGGCTTTTGATTTAAATAAAATTCAAGAGCGATTAGAGGGGATGAGTGTAATTAAAACAATTGTTATTAGTGACAAACTAGTTAACATCGTTGTTAAACCTAATTGAGTAAATTAAAGTAATCTTGATCACTAATTGATAAGATTGGATCTAGAGGACCCACATAATAAAATGGGTCCTCATTTTTATCTTCTGAGATAAAGAGTGTTAATTGGAGTTTCTCTTGTATGTTTAAATAAGAGAGCGTCGTTGGAGGTATATCTTCTAAAATAAACTCTTTGTTATCATAAAAGTTAAATGGGGGATAACTACTTAACTCACACACCCACCTTCCTTGAGGAATATCGGTTATAACAACATCTTTTGTTTTAGCTTTTTTAAAAGAGCTCTCTTTTAAATTTCCACTAACAATATCGTTAGCTAAATGATTCCAATCTACTTTAAAACAACTCTCATCAATTTCTTTAATCATCTCAAAAACTCTTTGCCCATTTACTGAAGCAACACCTTGTTCCCATTTTTTACTAGATAGAAGCATCATCTCACACATTGGACCTTTTTTAGAATCTAGTTGAACTACTCTACTTTTCTCCCAAGGAAGATAAAACCCTCCTAAAGGAATTTGTTTTCCTAAGGGATAGGCAACAAAGTAGATTGCCCCTTTTGTTTTAATTGGAATTTCTATTTGCCTCACTCCCACTGGAATATTTAAACTAATAATTTCATTGTTTTGTTGATAAGCAATTGTGTACCAAAATTGGCGGGCACTTAGTTGTTCCCATTGGTGTACTTCACCAATTTTTATTAAAAGGGTCTCTTGTTGGCATGAAGTAAATAGTAGAATAAGAGCTAAAAGTAATTTTATCCTCATATTAAGAGGACTATTTTAAAATGAAAGTTGCTTTAAAAACTCTTTACGAACCTCTTCAAAAAGGTGTTTTACTTTATCTTCTTTGTAATCGGGGTAGGTCCACTGAAAATCATTATATTTTTTCCCTTGGTACATTAAAGTTAACTCCCCATAGATTCCCTGCTGTAAAGGGATGCGGTGACTTCTATTTTTAGTAGTTGCTAATATGATATTTGCACTAGTTAATATTCCAGGATCTAAGTTAAAGGTTCTGTTGCCCTCTTCTAGGTTTTCTTGTTCAATTGAGTTTGTCTTAATTTTTATTGAAGCAAGAGAGCTTGGATCAATTAGGTTTTCAAATAAAAGAAAAGTACGCCACAGTTTTTTACCAAACTCTTTTTCATAATAGTTGGTGTAATCAAAAAGAAAGCTCTCTCCTAACATCCTAAAAGGGCCAAACTCTTTTTCTAAAATTTCTTGTAAAGATGTAGAGGGGCCCCCACTTTTAGTAAGGAGCCCCATTATTAAACAAGCTTTGGGAAACAAAGTCTTCTCCTTTAGTTCCTATCGCCTGTAAAAGTACCCAATACTCTAAAGGTTGCACTCGCTTTTTTAAGTAGCTCTACAGCTTGCTCAAACTCTTTTTGATCAGCAAGTTCTGCTTCCACAAAGAAAGAGTACTCCCAAGGTTTTCCTGCAATTGGGCGTGATTCAAGTTTTTTCATGTTCATCTTGTAATCTGATAAAACTTGCAATACTTCAAATAAAGAACCTGGTCTATCTTTAACACTAAACACCATAGCAACTCTGTTAATTGGACCCATTGATCTAAAGAAATCGGCATTCTCTTCTCTAGTTACCACATAAAAGCGGGTAAAGTTACTGCTATCGGTTTCAATAGCCTCTTGTAAAATCTCCATCTTATTAACTTTAGCTGCTTTAGAAGAGGCAATAGCTGCTATTGTGGGATCTTGGAGTTTGGCTATGTGGGTTACTGCCCCAGCGGTATCAAAAAATGGGATAGCAGTTGCCCCCTTTAATTGGTTTTCTAAAAATGAGGCACATTGAGCTAAACCTTGTGGGTGACTATAAACTTCTTTTATTTGATTAATAGAGGAACCAGGAAGGCCAATTAAGTTGTGCACTACCCTAATTTGTTTTTCTCCAACAACTGTTAAATCGGGGTAGATGTTCAACAAATCTAAAGTTTCGTTGATTGTTCCCCCTAAAGAGTTCTCAACTGGAAGCACCCCATAACGAGCTTCCCCTTTTTGGATAGCTTCAAATACATCACTAAACTTTTTACAAGGCAAAGTAGCTACTTCATCATCAAACAAAAATTCAATTGCTTGTTCACTGTAAGCACCTTTTTCACCTTGGAAGGCAACTCTCATTTGAGAATCTTGCTCAACAACAGAGCTTTCTTGTTTTATATCAACAGTTGGAATGCGCTCAATAGATTTGCCAATTACTGGACTTAAAACTTGTAAATCCCTCATCAATTTCTCAAATTGCTCAGGATAAAGAGATTGGGGCCCATCAGAGAATGCTTTATCAGGGTTGTTGTGAACTTCAACAACTACACCACTAGCTCCAGCAGCAACAATCGAAAGTGACATTGGAATAACCATATCTCTAATTCCTGTTGCATGAGATGGATCTCCAATTACTGGTAAGTGGGTCAACTTTTGAACCACAGGGATTGCAGAAATATCTAAGGTGTTGCGAGTTGCTTTTTCATAAGTTCTAATACCCCGCTCACACAAAATAACTTTATCAGTTCCACTGGACATCAAATACTCTGCTGCCATCAGCCACTCTTCAATAGTGGCAGAAAGGCCTCTTTTTAAAAGAACAGGAAACTCAGTTTTCCCAACCTCTTTTAAAAGTTCAAAGTTTTGCATGTTGCGTGCCCCAATCTGAAAGATATCAACATAATCGCTCATCATTTCAACATCTTTGGGGTTAACAACTTCACTCATAACAGGCATTTTGTACTTTTCACCTGCCTCTTTGAGATAACTTAATCCCTCTTCCCCAAGGCCTTGGAAAGCATAGGGGCTAGTTCTTGGTTTAAAAGCCCCCCCCCTTAAAACAACAGCACCAGAAGATCTAACTAAGCGGGCAATCTCCATGATCTGCTCTTTAGATTCAATAGCACAAGGGCCTGCCATCACAACTACTCTGTTGCCCCCAATCTTTACATTGCCAACCTCTACGACGGTATCTTCGCTTTTTAATTCTCTAGAGGCAAGTTTGTAAGGTTTGGAGATTGGAATAACTCTGGCAACACCCTCTAAGATTTCAACTTCTCGAATGTCTACTTGGCTAATTCCAACAGCCCCTAAGACTGTCTCTTCTTGTCCCACAATTTCTTTTACTTTAAAGCCTTTCTCTTTAAGAAAGCCTTTAACAGCAGATTTTTGGGAACTACTAATTTGTTGTTTTAATATTATAATCATGGTGGCATCAAACTAAATCTTTTCACAAAAGGTGTCAAGTTTAATCAATAGAAAGAGTTGCAACAAACTAAATGAGTAATTAAGATAAGCTCACTATGGATTGGGATCTAATATTTAAAAAAATTAAAGATATCTTAAAAGAGAGGGGTAAAGAGCTCCCCTCTGTTTCAATAATTGCCAACCAATTACACGATCCTTTCAGAGTGTTAGTTTCAACTATAATCTCTTTAAGAACAAAAGATAGTGTCACTATCGCCTCTAGTGAAAATATTTTTAAGTTGGCAGACACTCCACAACAGATGCTAAAACTAACTAATGAGGAAATTGAACAAGCTATCTATCCTGCTGGTTTTTACAGAAGAAAAGCTCAAAACATTTTAGACATTTCTCAAATTCTAATTGATAAATACCAAGGCAAAGTTCCTTCCACCCAAAATGAATTATTAGAACTACCTGGAGTTGGAATTAAAACAGCCAACTTAACTTTAAATCTTGGCTTTGGAGTTGATGCAATTTGTGTCGATATCCACGTTCATCGTGTCTCTAATAGATTGGGGTGGATTAGAACAAAGACCCCTGAGGAGTCAGAAAAAGCCCTTCAACTAGTGATGCCCCAAAGATTTTGGATTCCACTAAATGAGATTTTAGTCTCTTTTGGACAAGAGATTTGTCGACCTGTCTCCCCGTTTTGTTCTTTGTGCCCATTTGACAAAGAGTGTCCCAAAGTTGGGGTAACTAGAAGTAGGTAACTACTTACCAAAGGTCTGTTCAACTATCTTCACAAAAGTATTAGCTCGCCCTTGAGTATAAAAGTGAATTGAGGGTACTGATGAACTTAAAAGATCATTAACTTGTTTAATTGTGTAGTCAATTCCAATTTCACGCACCTGCTCATTACTTTTAGCCTCTGTCACCTCACCCACTAAATCATTAGGAAGATCGACGTGAAAGGTGTGTGGCAACAAATCTAAATCAGATTTTTTTTGAATTGGTTTGATCCCTGGAATGATGGGAACATCAATTCCCTCCATCCGGCACTTTTTGACAAATGAGTGGTAATGTTCGTTGATGAAAAACATTTGAGTTACGATGTATTCTGCACCCATATCAACTTTCTTTTTAAGCATCTTTATATCGTACTCTAAATTTGGGGCTTCACTATGTTTTTCTGGATAGCCTGCAACTCCGATACAAAAGTTCGTTGCAATGGGTTCTCTTAATGTGGGATCTAAATATTTACCTCTGTTTGCATCGGCAATTTGACCTACTAAAGCGTCGGTGTGTTCATACCCATCAACAGCTGCTTTAAAGCGCCTCTCTCCATGAGGGGGATCTCCACGTAGCGCTAAAACGTTCTTTATTTGAAGAAAGTTTAACTCCACCAATTGGTCTTCAATTTGATGGTCACTTAGTCCCCCACAAATTAAGTGGGGCACTACAGGGATTTGGTACTTATATTGAATTGCAGCAGAAAGACCAATAGTACCAGGGCGTTTTCTTGTTGTCCTTCTTTCAATTAAACCATCCTCTCTTTCAACATAGATTGTTGTCATCTGGTGGTTTGTAATATTTATATATGAGGGATTAAAGGGGATTAGTTGATCTATCATATTGTTAACAGATTCAACGGAGCGCCCTTTTAGTGGGGGGAGAATCTCAAAGGTAAACAATGGCTCTTTAGCCTTAGCCAAAATATCAGTCACTCTCATAATCAAACCCCCTCCACCAACATTCTCTTCTCTAAATCGTTAATATTAACGTCTACAAAATTAGCATACTCACTTAATTGCTCTTTTGAAATACCTTTAAGGGGAAAGTACTTAACCCCCTCTCCCACAAAATAAAATCCTGCTACTGAACTTACAGGATCCATTGCATAAGAGTCAGTTAATTTTACCCCAATAGTTTCACTAACATTTAAAAGGTTAAACAAAGTCTCTTTTTGTTGATGGTCAGGGGCTATTGGATACCCAATAGCAGGTCTAATAATTGCACCCTCTTTAAAAGCCCACAATTGATCTCTCATAAAATTTTCTAAATAGAGGCTAAAAGCTTCAACTAAGCGATCTGAGACACTAGTTAATAAAAAATCATCGTAACTATCCCCTTTTGCTTTATACCCACTAGTTGCAGCAAAAAGGGCAATGGTATCTTTTTCACTTTGGTGAACATAGTCAGCTAACGAGCGACACAATTTATCGTGATCTGCTATTTGAGAACGGAGAAATTTAAATTTAGCCACCTCTTTGTTTTTATCAAACAAGGTAACTACATCTAATGGGTCTCTAGTTACCTCAAATATTCCCACAACCCCTTTTAATCCTTTGTTAAACTCTTTTTTAATTTTATCACTATTTAACACCTTTTTAGCTTCATCAATTAACTTTTTCCCCTCATCACTTTTAGAGGGAACTTTCCACTGTGCTAAAAAAGAGCTCCAATTAATGTGGGGTATAAGATCATCAACTTTGACATTGTCGATAATATGGACCCCATAACTTTTTGCTTTAGGGGCACTTTGTTTTTTAATAAAACCTTTAGAGCGGGCCTCTTTTAGAGTAAAGATATTTTGTATAGATCTTTCTTCTTGATGGTGTTTTTGGTAAATGTTTTTAATCTCTTTTTTATAAGAGGCGTGGTTATTTATAATTTGTTGAATTGCTATAACACCATTAGAAGCATCAGTTACATGATAAACACCGCCTGAATAAAGTGGATCCAATTTTAATGCTGTGTGGCGCTCACTAGTTGTCGCCCCTCCAACTACAATGGGAATTTTTAACCCCTCTTTTTCAAATAATCTGCTTACATTTGCCATCTGAGTTAAAGATGGGGTTATCAAACCACTTAGGCCAACAACATCTGCTTCCTCTTTTAAAGCAATGTCTAAGATAACTTTCTCATCAACCATCACACCCAAGTTTATTACTTCGTAGTTGTTACTCTCTAAGACTAGCCCAACAATATTCTTCCCAATGTCGTGAACATCCCCTTTTACCGTTGCCAATACAACCTTTTTACGTCTTTTTCTACTTTCATCAATTTTGATTCGAGGCTTTATAATATCGACCCCTTTTTTCATTGTGCGAGCAGAACGAATCACTTGAGGTAAAAACAGTTCCCCCTCTTGAAAAAGTTTACCAACTTGCTTCATCCCTTCCATCAAAGGGCCTTCAATGAGAACTAAAGGATCTACCTCTTCAACCTCTTTTAAATCACCCTCTAAAAATTTATCTTCTCCAATTAGCAAAGAGTGAGAAAGCCTTTGATAAACATCCCAAGATCTCCACTCGCTTACTTCACTCTCTTTTTGTTGAACTTTTATGTCGCTACTTTTTAATGCAAGTTTAATCATCCTCTCTCGATCACTTTCCACATCATCCGAAGTGGCTAAAATAACTTTTTTGATTGTCTCAAAAAGCTCTTTATCTAAAGTGGTGTAATCTAAAAAAGTTGCTGGATTTACTATTGCATAATCTAAGTTTGCTAAATGTAAAAAGACTGCGTGCATCGCCTCTCTAAAGTAGTTGTTTCCCCTAAAGGCAAAAGAGAGGTTACTCACTCCCCCAATAACAGAAACTTGAGGCAAGTTTTCTTTAATCCACTTAGTTGCATCTATAAAATCTTTAGCATAGTAGTCGTGCTCTTTAATTGAGGTTGCTATTGTTAAGATATTTGGATCAAAAATAATTGAAGAGGGATGGATATTGTTCTCAATTAAAAGTGAATAAGAGCGCTTAGCAATGTCAATTTTTCGTTGATAGGTTTCTGCTTGCCCATTTTCATCAAAAAGCATCACAACCATGGCAAAGCCCATCTTGTTGATATGATTAGCTTTTCTTAAAAACTCTTTTTCACCCTCTTTTAAACTAATTGAGTTTACTATCCCCCTACCTTGAAGTTGCTCTAAAGCTGCTTCAATAACTGTCCAATCAGAAGAGTCAATCATAAAGGGAACTTTGGCAATCGTTGGATCACTAGTTGCCATCCTTAAAAAATCTACCATCGCCTCTTTAGATTCAATTAGAGGTTCATCCATACAAATATCTATTATGTTGGCTCCAAAAGAGATTTGTTGGCGTGCCACTTCTAAAGCACTTTCATACCTCTTTTCTCTTATTAAGCGGGCAAACTTTCTAGAACCTGCAACATTAGTTCGCTCTCCAACTACAATTGGTTTTTTAATGTCTAGATTTAAATTGTCTAAGTTTGATAAAGAGATAGAACTAAGTTTTTTTAACTCTCTTTGTTTTCCCTGTTTCACAATTTTAGCTAAGGCAGCGATATGAATTGGAGTTGTTCCACAACACCCTCCAACTATATTTAACCTTCTTTCTTTAATTAGGGGTTCTAACAAAGTTGTTAACTCTTCTACACTTTGAGTGTAATTCCCATCTAAGTCAGGAAACCCTGCATTGGGGTGAGCACTGATTCTAAAAGGGGAAACATTATCAAGTCTTTTAATAAGTGGAATCATCTCTTGAGCTCCTGTAGAGCAATTCAGCCCTATAGAAAACAGCTCATAAGAGCTTAAGGAGGTAACAAATGCCTCTAATGTTTGTCCCGCTAACATCCTGTCACTTTGGTCACTAAAAGTTGCACTAACCATTATTGGCAGTTTTTTTCCTTTAGAATCAAAGACATCGTTAGCAGCTTTTAAAGCTGCTTTGGCAACTAAAGTATCAAAGGCTGTCTCAATTAGAAGTAGATCAACTCCCCCATCAACAAGGCCCTCTATTTGAGGGATAAATGAGGCAACAAAGTCTTTGAAAGTGACGTCACGAAAAGTGGGGTCATCAACAACTGGTGAAATAGTAGCCATCTTCCCAGTTGGCCCAACCACCCCTGCAATAAACCTTTTCTCATTTGAGTAGCTTTCCACAGCTGCTTTAGCAATCTCTGCTGCTGCTAAGTTTATTGAGTAAGTGTAAGAGCCTAAGTTGTACTCATCTAAACTGATAACATTTGAATTGAAGGTGTTTGTCTCAATTATATCGGCTCCAGCTTCTAAGTATGAGAGGTGAATATCATAAATAGTTTCGGGAGTTGTTAAGTTTAAAATCTCATTACACCCTAAAGCAACATTGCCATCTAAGGTAAAATCTTTATCACTAAGGCCTTTTCTTTGAAGCTCTGTCCCCATAGCCCCATCTAGCAAAATAACTTTTTCGTTTGCCAATTGTTCTAATGCGGCTAATTTACTCAAGGAGTGCCCCCTTTATTGGTGGGTGAAGTGTATCAATTAGTCGCTCTATTCTCAACTCCCCACTTTAATTAGGTGGTATGAGGGCTCTTCATAAGGGTGAGATTCTTTTAATGCTTTGATTACCCTTTTAACATCTTTTTCTTGAACTGTTGTTTCAACTCTTAATTCATCAACAATTTCTAGTTTATCAACTGAACCTATGTGGGGATTTGATCCTTTTAAAGGGCGAAATTGCCCTTTACCAACTATATCAAAGCTACACGCTTCATAATTGCCCATTCTCCCAGCACCCTCTTTGAACACAGCCTCTTTAACTTTCTCACTATCACTAATGGGAACGTGAAAAACTAAGATATACATTTAAACCTCCTCTATTGCCCATTGTCAGTTAAACAAAGTATCATATGATTATGATACGCTTGGTTGTTCTCCTTGGCAATAAAGGCTCTCTTTATTCAAAAACTCGCCACAATAGTGGGTGGATGGTTGGAGATCTTTTAGTTAGTGGCCAGTGGCAAACAAAGTTTAATGGACAATGGGGTAAGTTCCCCGTAGGAAATGGAGTTTACTACTTTTTAAAACCGATGACCTACATGAACGTTAGTGGTCACAGCCTCTCTCAAATGGCCTCTTATTTTGATATAAAGGCAGATGAGATTTTAGTTGTTCACGATGATTTAGAACTCCCTTTTTTAAGTGCAAAATTGCAACAAGGGGGAGGACTAGCTGGTCACAATGGCCTTAAATCGATTGTCCAACACCTTAAAAGCGATCAATTCTTTAGATTGAGGATTGGAATAGGAAGACCTAAGCATGGTTCAGTCTCCTCTTTCGTCCTTTCAAAGTTTACCCCCGATGAACAAATTTCAATTGGCCCATTTTTTAATAAAATCAAAGATCAGTTAACAAGGTGGCTTAACTCAAATCAAAGTGTTTCTTCATTGCCTTTGGAGATAAAAGGTTGACTCACCTTAGATAGGCTGGGATACTTTAAAGATAAGATATAGGGAGTGTGATTATGGAAAAACGTGATATGCGGATAGCCCTGAAGACTCGTAATGAGATCAACTACAAAGAGCCCCTTTTTGTTGATTCAGATTCACTTGATGAAATTTATGAGCAGGCAAAAATTGTTGCCCATACCTACAACAAAAGGATTAAAGATGTTGGCTCTAGTGATTTTGTCTCTGCCTCTTTGTTAAATGCTACCGCCCTATTACATATCCTCTACCAAGAACTGGTCACAAACTATTTAAAAACTAAAAATAGCCGCTTCTTTTCGAAGATGGTTTTACAAATAAGTGAGCAAAAACCTGCTTATGATCTACTTCAATTTTACAGCGAAAACTTCCCAAGCCCCCTATTAGAGACTTTAAAGCCAACTGCCCCTCACCTTTTAGAAGAGTCTTCTCGAGGTTTTTTCCTCCATAGAGTTATGGTTGAAAACAAAGCTTTGGTTAAAGCAGCTAAACCTTTTATCTCCCCTTCAGGATTAATTTTTCCTAGTGAGTTAAAACTTTTAACCTCTTTAATTGAAGAATTTTCCTCTAATGAAGAGCTCGTTGATGAAAGTGAAGATCTATTTCAGTTTTTAACAGCTCCTAGTAGAATGCACCCCACCTCTTTAACTGCCCAACTTGAATACATTTTAAGAAATTGGGGAACTTTAATTAGCCCTAAATTGCGTCAGTTTTTACTTAGATCAATAGACTTTATAAAAGAGGAGGAGAAAGGGGGGCATTTTGGGGGTGGTCCAGGGCCTCAAAAAGTTCACTCATACGATTTATCAACTTTACAAGAGGTTGAAGCATACAGTTCAGATAGAAACTGGATGCCCAACGTTGTGATGATAGCGAAAAGTACTTTGGTTTGGTTAGACCAATTATCTAAAACTTACGGTTATCAAATAGATACTTTAGACAAAATTCCAGATCGGGAGTTGGACCTTTTAGCAGAAAGAGGGTTTACCTCTTTGTGGTTGATTGGAATTTGGGAACGCAGTAGTGCCTCTAAGAAAATTAAAAACCTTTGCGGAAACCCAGAAGCTGAAGCTTCAGCTTATTCGCTCAAAGGGTACGACATTGCAACTTCCATTGGAGGTTGGGATGCTTTACACAATTTAGATTATCGATGTAAACAGCGGGGTATCAAATTAGCTAGCGATATGGTTCCCAACCACACAGGTTTAGATAGCGATTGGTTGTTACACCACCCTGAACGCTTTGTTCAAGTTAACCACCCCCCATTTCCCTCTTACACTTACAACGGGCCCGATTTATCGACCGACCCTCGTTACGATATTAGAATTGAAGATCACTACTACGATCGTAGCGATGCAGCTGTTACCTTCAGGTTTGTAGATAAAGAAAAAGAACAAACTTCTTATATCTTCCACGGTAACGATGGAACAACAATGCCCTGGAATGATACTGCCCAACTAGATTTTCTCAATCCACACACTAGAGAGGCTGTTATTCAACTCATTTTACACGTTGCTCGCAACTTCCACGTAATTAGATTTGATGCAGCAATGACACTAGCAAAAAGGCACGTACAGCGCCTTTGGTATCCAGCCCCTGGTAGTGGTGGAGATATTCCAGGAAGAGCTAATCACGGTCTTAGTGATGAAGAGTTCAACGCAAGAATGCCTATTGAGTTTTGGCGAGAAGTTGTTGATCGGGTAGCACAAGAGGTTCCCGATACCCTTTTGCTTGCTGAAGCTTTCTGGATGATGGAAGGGTATTTTGTCCGCACTTTAGGGATGCACCGAGTATACAACAGTGCTTTTATGAACATGCTTAAAGATGAGGAGAATAAAAAGTATCGAGATACAATTAAAAATACCCTCTCTTTTGATCCAGAGATTCTTAAAAGATTTGTAAACTTTATGAACAACCCTGACGAAGAGACTGCCATTGCCCAGTTTGGTAATGGTGATAAATACTTTGGTGTTTGTACCTTGTTGGCAACAATGCCTGGTCTTCCAATGTTTGGACATGGTCAAATTGAGGGGTTCCATGAAAAGTATGGGATGGAGTACCAAAGAGCTTATTGGAATGAGTTTGCTGATGAACACTTAGTAAATGAGCATTACAAAAGAATATTCCCCCTATTAAAACTCAGATACCTTTTTAGTGAGTCACAATATTTTGAACTTTTTGATTTGAACAATAACGGCTCTGTTGTTGAGTCTGTTTTTGCCTATGTTAATGGAGTTGACTCTTCTAAAGCTTTAGTGTTGTACAACAACCAGTATGAGAGAGCTCAAGGTCATATTTTCCACTCAACTGCGAAAATGGTTCGTAACGAAGATGGTTCAAGAAGTAGTCGTAAGATCTCTTTAGCTGAGAGTTTAAACTTAACTGCACAAAGAAGTCGTTTTGTCTTATACCAATCATTTGTTGAAAACTTAACCTACATAATTCCTTCAATGGCTATTTTTGATGAGGGGTATTGGGCCTCTTTAAATGGTTATGAGGTGAAAATCCTTCTAAATATTAGAGAAGTTGTTGATGAGGATGGAACTTACGAGCAACTTTATCAGATGCTTGGAGGCAATGGGACAGCTAACTTAGAGAATGAACTGCGTGCTATTAGATTAAAACCATTACATAAAGCTGTTGAAAATTTTAGCAGCGAAGATATGATTTCAACTTTAAAAACTATCTTCACAACAAACCAAGTTAAAGGGAAAGATGTTAGAAAATTTGTCCTTTTAGCAGGCGAAGCTTATGCGAGATTGACAGCTTTGTATGAATCTTTGACACCTCAAAAACTAAACAACCTCCCCCCTTTAAAAAGGGAGGTACAACCTCGTGATATCTTAGATAGCATGGAGAGTTTGGTTGAGTGTTTCTCCCTAGAGGGATCTTCTTCAATATTGATTAATGGGGCAAAGGTGATGGAAGAGCTGGCTTTGATGTATCAAACATCACTACTTCTTTTACCTTTCATAGATCAACAAAGTAGCCTTTCAGAAATAATTGGCGTGATTGAACAACTTATGGTGGAAAGACTATTTTACTACGGAGCATCTCAAAATCACCTTAATGATTATGAGTTTGCCCTCCATTTGAAAAAAGCAGCCCTTTTAACAAAAAGTTTTAGTAGTGTCGAAAGTGAATTATCTAAAGAAAATCCAAACTTCAAAGAGTTGTTAAAATTGTTATTAGAAGAAGAGGATTTTAGAGCCTTAATAGGGTATAATTTATATAACAATGTAGCGTGGTACAAAAAAGAATCTTTTCAAGAGACCATCTACTTAATTGGCTTAAATGCGTGTCTACAAAAGCTAGCAGATAAGAAGATTATTGCCGAAATGGTACGCTGTTGGCTCGAAGGAGACCTCTTTTCAGACTATAAAGTCAATCAGTTAATTGATTATGTTAATTGACTTATAGATTATGATGGGATACTGTTTCTAGTATGAAAACTTGGATTACTTATCCGTCTGCAATTCTCGTTGGCTATGCTGCACATCTTCTTTTAGGAGATTGGGTGTACTACGATCAATTGCTTCAAGTAGCGGTACCATTTGTTAGAGAACTTGCTCTTTTCATCCTCTTTCCAGTGGTATTCACCCTATTTGCAGGGGCAACTGCCTCAGCAAGGCGTCATAAAGAGACTACTGTAGTTTTTTCGCTAACTGTTTTGTGGGGACTTTTAACCACTTTAGCTCTTAGCTTTGGTGCTATGGGATTAACAATGGTTTTCCCTCAAGGCTTTGCATCTTTTAGCGGAGGATCTGCAAATTCTATTGCAACAAACTTTTTTGACTTTTCAAATTTAAAACCCCTCTTTTTATCTGAGAACGCTTTTACCCAATTTACTGTCTCCTCAATTTCTCTTATTCCTGTAATTGTTTTAGCTTTCTTAGTTGGAATTACACTACGCCCTGATAAAGAGGAGATTAGACCAGCTTACGTTGTTTTGAACTCTTTTTCAGAGGCAATGGTTCGCTTAGCTAAAATATTTACAGTATTAGGAATCTTCTTCTTGATGTTAATAAGCGCCCAGTGGTTTGACTCACTCTCTTTAACTTCTCTTTTAAGTAACTCTTATTGGTACTTGTTGGGCTTAGCTACTTTATTAGTGGCAACCTTAGTTGTAGTTTTACCAATCATCTACGTCATATTTACCGGCTTTAGAGGTGGATCTCCTTGGAAAGTTTGCTTTGGTGCATTTGGTGCAATGTTAGCAAGTGGGTTCTCAGGAAACTTGTTGTATGGAACTACTACAATGATGGCCCTCTCTCACCAAAACAACAAAGTTCGTAAAAGAGCTAATGGAATTAGCATTCCCCTATTTACCATCTTAGGTAGAGGTGGTAGTGCAATGGTTGCAACCTACACCACAATTGAAGTACTTAAAGCAATTCAAGGGCCATTATCACAACAAACAATGATTTACATTGCTCTGTTCTCTGCCCTATTCTCCTTTGCTGCAGCTTTTTCACCAATGTTTGAAGTTCCCTTTATTGTGATGATGATCTTACAAGGATTTAACTACCAATCACTAGAAGTTGTCATTGGTGGCTTAGTAATCCTACTTCCAGTTATTAGATTAACTTCAATCTTTATCGACTCTGCAATTGCTGCTTATGGATCTGCTTTCTGTTCAAGGGTCCTCTCTCCAAAAGATCGGGTCCCTTATCGTGAGATGATGTAAGTAGATGAGAACCACTTTTTTAAAAGTTCCTTTTCTGTTGATACAAGCCTCATTAGTTTTTCTAATGGGGCTTTTATCTTTTATACCCTATTTAGCTAATCCCAACGCCTTTCCTCTAAATCCAATAGTTGTTGTTATTGTTCACCTATTTTTAACTTTTATTGGCTCTATTCCCGCTTTAAGACTCTCAAGTAATTCAAGAAATGAAATTGATCGAATGTTGTTACCACCCTATTTTCTCTCATTAACACTTTTAAATGTTTTCACTTTAGCCTCTTTTGCAGTTGCTACTTCAACAACGATTTTACCCTTTTCCTTAATTGGTAAGTTTTACACCTTTGCCTTAGCTTTCTCATCTATCATGCCAATTCTAATTGGATTATTTCATGTTGGAATTAATAAAGGGAGGTTGGCCCCTTACCTTTTTTTAACTTTCCTAAGTTCCATTTTAATTGCTAAAATGGTTCCCCTCTCTGTTGCTTTAAATCCAACCCAACCACATTTATGGTTTCCTATCAACAAGTTCTTATTAGTGCCTGTAGGGCTCGGGGTGATAGCTTTATTGACATTTGTCTTCTTATACTTAAGAGAACCATCACGTCAAAGTCTTTTACGTCTAATTAGCTTTATTGCGATAGTTCTAGCAAATGTTATTTATATTTTAGCAACTACTTTAGTTTTAAGTTGGGTCGCAATTGTGGTCTTTGCATTGGGAATAATTTTATCTATCCCCAACACAAAGTTTACCCAATACTACACCTAATTCATATTAATAATAGGCTTGTCGTAGAAAGAGGGCTCTTCAAAACCCATCAAGTTAAAACATGTCGCTGCTATTGAACTAATTCCCAACTCTTTGTTAAATGTTAGCGAGTATTCATTGTTGTAGTTGGGGTCATAAATGATAAAGGGAACTGGGTTTAAAGAGTGGGCTGTCTTTGATTGATAAGAGCCATCCTCTTTAGTTTTTGGTTTCCCATTTTTATCGTGTTCTACCATATCATCGGCATTACCATGATCGGCTGTTAAAATTAAAATTCCACCAACCTCTTCAATGGCAGCTTTCAATCTTCTTAGTTGAATATCCATCGCCTCCATTGAACAAATTACTGCTTGCATATTCCCTGTATGCCCAACCATGTCTCCATTTGGATAATTTAGTTTAATGAATTGGTATTTACCACTTTTAATTGCCTCAATAACACTGTCTGTTATCTCAGCACTTTTCATCCAAGGGCGTTGCTCAAAGGGAACTATATCGGAAGGAATTTCCACGTAAGTCTCTAGCTCTTCACTAAATTTGCCAGTTCTGTTTCCGTTAAAAAAGTAAGTTACATGTCCATACTTTTGAGTTTCACTAATTGAATATTGAGAAACATTTGAAGCTACTAAGTATTCAGCCATTGTTCGATCGATAGCCGGTGGTGATACTAAGTATTGCTTTGGAACGTGTAGATCTCCATCATACTCCATCATCCCAGCATATTCCACTTTTGGATGGCGCTTACGATCAAATTCAGTAAGCTCGTCAGCTTCAAAAGCTTTAGTGAGTTCTAAAGCACGATCTCCTCTGAAGTTAAAAAAGATTACACTATCATTATCTTCAATTGTTCCAATAGGTTTTCCATTCGCTCCAATAACAAAAGGGGGAAGGTCTTGATCAATTGCTTTACTCTCTTTTCTTAAAGTCTCAATTGCCTCAGTTGTTGAATCAAATAATCTTCCCTCTCCTAAAACGTGGGTCTCCCACCCTTTACGAACCATATCCCAGTTGGCGTTGTAGCGATCCATGGTTATAACCATTCGTCCCCCACCACTGGCAATTCTTGCATCAAAGTTATCGTCGTTTAAATTCTCTAAAAATTGTTCGAAAGGTTGAAAGTACTCTAAAGCACTAAGTTCTCCAACATCTCGCCCATCTAAAAGGGCATGAACTCTTACTTTTTTTACGTCGTTCTCTTTAGCTACCTCAATCATTTTTTTGAGGTGGTTAATATGGGAGTGAACATTCCCATCAGAAAGGAGTCCTATAAAATGTAAGGTAGTTTCATTGTCGTTAACATTTTTAACTAACTTATTCCAAGTTTCTCCTTTGAAAAGTTCCCCTTTCTCAATTGAGGTGTTAACAAGTTTTGCCCCTTGGGCAAAGACCCTTCCACACCCAATTGCGTTGTGACCAACTTCACTGTTTCCCATATCTTCATCACTAGGAAGACCAACGGCTGTTCCATGTGCTTTTAGTTTTGTCCAAGGAGCTATTTTATAAAGGGCATCTAAAGTATCTGTCCTTGCTTGAGCAACTCCATCCCCCTCTTTATATTTTCCAAAACCAACTCCATCCATTATTACCAATACAACTGGTCCATCTCTTTTAATCGAATATTTCTTTTTCAATGGCTCTACCATCATTTTCTCCTTAAAGCTTGCTAGTTGCCTCTTCAAGCCACTTTTTAACATCATTATCTACTAAATCTTTCACTAATGAATATACCCAACTATGGTAGTTATCGACCATTGCTATTTCACCATCGGTTAACAAGCTTTTATCAATTAGTTTCCGTTCAAATGGAGCTATAGTTAAGACTTCAAATTGGTAAAAATCTCCAAACTCTCCACTTTCAGACTTTTGGACAACTATTAGGTTTTCCAACCTAATCCCATAACGCCCCTCTTTGTACAATCCTGGCTCATTTGATAAAACCATCCCCTCAACTAAAGGCTCTTCAACAGCCCTAGGGGAGATATTTTGAGGCCCTTCATGGACGTTTAAACAAAACCCAACGCCATGACCTGTTCCATGACCATAATTTAGTCCCATTTGCCACAAGTATTGGCGGGCTAAGATATCTAATTGGTAACCGTATGTCCCTTTAGGAAACTGTTGGTTGGTTAAAGCTAAATTTCCCTTTAACACCAAGGTGTAATCAATTTTCATCTGATCTGTTGGTTGCCCAAACAAAAGGGTTCTAGTTATATCTGTTGTTCCACTTTTATATTGTCCCCCACTGTCTAAAACTAATAACCCATCACCCACTAAATCGTATGAGCTTTGATCAGTTGCACTGTAGTGTGCTAGTGCTCCATGTTCTTTAAACCCTGCAATAGGGCTAAAAGAGTTCTCTAAGTAATCGGGAGATTCTTTTCTAAACTCTTCTAATTTATCGGCAATGGATAATTCACTAAATTGTTCGTTTGAGTTTTCTAAATGGGCTAACAGTTTTATTACAGCAATTCCATCGTATAGATGGGCTTTTCTCATCCCATCAATCTCTTTTTGGTTTTTAGCTGCTTTTAAGTGCGTTGTGATATCAACTCCTTCAATTAGTTTAGCTTTTGAGTTAATGCTATTTTTTAAAGCAACTGTAGTTTTAGCAGGGCTGTAATAAATAGTATCTTTTTCATTGATCTCTTTTTTTATGAAATCAAAAAAAGATGAGTAGGGATGAACATTTATTACGTTATCTAATTGATCTTTAATACTTAAATCGTACACAAATAAATCAACTCTTTCTAAAGAGAGGACAAGGTAACTGAAAAAGAGGCGGTTGTGTTTAACATCATCACCTCTAAGATTTAGTGTCCAAGCAATATCATCTAAAGAGGAGATAATGGTTTTGTTAGCATCTCTTACTTTCAACTCTTCTCTTATTTTTCCAATCTTTTCAATAGCTGAAAGTCCTGCAATACGATCTTCAAGAACCTTTATTTTATTGTTTGGAATATCTGGCCTATTTTCCCAAATATCTTCAAACAAATCTTTAACATCAACAATTTCAATCTCTGATTGTTCAAAGGCCTTAGTCATCAGGTTATAATCATTTAATGGCGTAATATTACCATTTATGCCAACTTTTTTACCTTTTAGTTCTTTAGCAAGCCACTTATTGGGATCTAGAACACCATCACTACCAAGTTTCATTAAGATAAACTCGCTACCTTCAATCTCTTTTGCACCTTGGATGTAATAACGGGAATCTACCCATAAAAGGGCCTTATCTTTAGTGACAACTATTGATCCTGCAGAGCCACTAAATTGACTTAGGTAAATTCTGCTTTGGTAGTAGGGGGCAACATATTCACTAGAGTGAGGGTCATTTCCACTAACAATGTAGGCATCTACATTTGCCTTTTTCATCTGGTCTCTTAATAGAGCTAATTTTTGATCTACACTACTGTTCATTACTTAGCCTCTTTCTAATAACTAAAAGTAATACTCCACCTACTATCATCAATAAACAAAATATTTGTCCCATTGAGATATTTAATGGGGAGAGAAATAGAGCTGCAGGTTCGCTATTTGCCCCTTTTATTATAAATCCAAGAGCTGCATCGGGTTCTCTAAAATACTCAATCACATAACGAACTGCCCCATATCCAATTAAATACCAACCTAAAATAAAGCCTTTAAACTTTTGTCTTGGTTTTATAATAAACCAAATGAACAACCACAAGATAACTCCCTCAAAAGCAGCTTCATAAAGTTGTGATGGGTGGCGTGGTAGATTAATTAAAGGGGTGTTGGCAATTTCCATTCCCACTTTAGATGCAATCTCTTTTACCCAGGTGTAACTGGTAGAAAAAGAGGGTGCATCGGGAAACACTATCCCCCACTTTGCACTGGTGACTCTTCCCCATAACTCTCCGTTTATAAAGTTGCCCAATCTTCCAAAGGTGTAGCCTAGTGGAATTCCACTAACTAAAACATCACTAACTTCAAAAAAGGAAAATTTATAACGACGGGTGAAAATTAGAGTTCCCACTACAGCCCCGATTAACCCTCCATGGTAGCTCATCCCCGGTAGCCCAACAAATTGTCCATTGTAAAAAGGCCAAAATATTAAATGAGGGTGAGTCCAGTAATAACTAGAACCCTCATAAAATAGGGCAGAAAAGAGGCGAGCTCCAATAATTAGTCCCCCAATTGCAAATAAAAAGAGGGTAGAAATATCATCATTGGAGATTTTAATTAAACCTTTGTTTCTTTGGTAAACAAATAAAAGGAACGTTATTCCAAAGGCAACTAAATACATCATGCTATACCAACGTATTGGTAAGCTTTTAAAAATTGTTGGTGAAATCCATGATGGATAGTCTATATAGTGTAGCATTAAAGAAGTTTACGTCTAGATTTCGTGATGGTCAACACTGCTGTGTGGTCGCAACTATTTAAATCAATTATACTAAAGGTATGAAAAAGCTAAATACCATCATATTGGTAGTTGTTTTGATCTTGTTAGTTGGTCAAGCTGCTACAGCAACTGGAATTGATGAAAGAATGCTACCAGCATTTTTAACAGGATCTCCTAACTCCACCTCTTATAGTAAAGATGAGATTGCTCAAAATATGCAAAAACTTGAGCTACTATACCGTTTGGTAGATCGGGACTTCCTTTTTGATATAGATCATAAAGAGGTTTATGAGAGTATGGCTAAAGGACTCTTTACTGGTCTAAAAGATGAGTATTCTGCTTATATCGTTAGTCAAGAAGCTTCAGATTTTAATGAGGATACTACCGGTATCTATGCAGGTATTGGCGCTTACATCTCTAAAAACTATTTGGAGTACCGCGATTTTAGTAAACCCTCTACTTACATGGTGAACATCAGTAGTGTCTTTCCAGGCTCCCCTGCTGAAAGTGCAGGATTAAGATCTGGTGATTTAGTTAGCCATATTGATGGAGAGGCTGTTGATGACTGGGAAGCTACCGATGCCTCTAAAGCTTTAAAAGGGCAACCCGACACTCCAGTAGTTTTAACTGTTGTTCGAGGGGATAACACCTTTGATGTTACTGTTATTAGAAAGATTGTTAGTGTTCCAACTGTCTCAGTAGATTGGATTGAGGATGATATCTTCTATTTAAGAATTACTCAATTTACAACAAAGACTGCCGAGCAAGTTCAAAAAGAGTTATCAGACGCTCTTAAAAAAGGGATGAGTGCCCTTATATTAGATTTAAGAGAGAACCCAGGTGGCATTGTTGAATCTACTTTAAACATTGCCGACATGTTCTTAAAAGATCAGGTTATAGTTCAAGTTCACAGCAAAAATGAGCACTCCAATAGAGTTTACACCTCATCTGCTCAAACTCTTATTCCAACAGATTTGCCAATGGTTACCTTAGTTAACAAAGGCTCAGCCTCCTCTTCAGAGATCCTTTCAGGTGCCTTAAAAGATAATAAGAGAGCGACTTTAATAGGCTCAACTACCTTTGGAAAGGGCTTAATTCAAATAGTATCCCCCTTTGGAGATGGTTTTTATACAGTAACAACAAGCCAATACTTAACTCCAAATGGAGATGATATCCATAAAATTGGTATTAGTGTCGATATTGAAGTTAATGAGCCTCATGTTGATGTTGATCAAATGGACGACTACTTAGACTTCTTAAACAGTGGTCTTATTGATAAATTCCTTGAAGAGAATGAAGTTTTCACAGAAGAGGCAGTAAGAAGTTTCATAGATGAAAATATTGGAGAAGAGAAACCTTTAGATGATGACATTTATCGTTTGGTCTTAAGACGTGAGTTCTTGGCTAAAATCAGTTTAGAAGATCGCCCTATTGCAGATCCCCAATACGATCTAACTTTAAATCGAGCCCTTAAGTTTTTAAAAGAGGGACAATAAGGAAAGTGTCCCATATGTGGGACATTCCTTATTATCCAAAATCACTTTAAAATTAAATAACCTTCACAAATTACTAACATGTGCACGAGGAAAAGTGATGGCCCTCTACCTAGTTTCTAAAGATGGAAAATTAAAAGGTTCTTTGGATAGACAGTTAACTTATGGTTGCAACTGGATAAACTCCCCCAATCGATTAAAAGATTTAATGGGACAAATTAAAAATGACTTTGAACCAATTTTTTTAATTGATGAGAACTTTAATGAGAGAGGGGGTTTTTACCCTATCTTAGAGCTTCTTCTCTCTTACAAAGTTCGAGGCTCAAAAATTTTATTAACCAACAAACTAAATAACTCCTTAGAGAGTACCCTTTTTATAGAGGGAGATTTAGGGTTGTTGTATAAACCGTTTTCAGTTGTATCTTTAGTTGAAACGTTGGCGAAGATGGGTAAAGGGTTAGCTTTAATAGAACATATAAAAAAAGAGAGCCTTCAAAGTCTTTGTAAAGTTGAAGACTTATATAAAACAACTTTAGTGGGAAAATCTGCTGCAATGTTTTTAGTTAGAAAAGTTATTGCAAAAGTAAGTCCCAACTTTAACTCAATTCATATCAATGGGGAAAGTGGAACTGGAAAAGAAGTTGTTGCAAACCTTATAAAAATGAGTTGTCAAAACAAAGGTCCCTTTATCCCTGTTAATTGCTCTGCAATTCCTACAACCTTGGCTGATACCTATCTATTTGGAAATGTTAAGGGAGCTTTTACCGATGCTAAAGAACAAAGAGAGGGGGTAGTTGCTGCAGCAAATGGAGGAATTTTGTTTTTAGATGAGATTGAAGATCTCTCCTTAGAGGTTCAAGGCAAGCTTCTACGTCTTTTAGAGAGTTATCAATTTCGGCCAGTAGGAAGCGTTACAATGAGCAGCTCAAATTTTCGCCTTATCACAGCTTCTAACATACCCTTAACAAAATTAGTCAAAGAGGGGAGTCTACGCTACGATTTGTACAATAGAATAAACCAAGTAGTGATAAACCTCCCCCCTTTAAGAAAACATAAAGAGGATATTCCCCTTTTAATTGAACACTATTATAACCAAATTGGCGAAAGCAGATCTTTGGATGAAGAGACTTTCAAAATGGTTATGAGTTACAGCTGGCCAGGCAACGTTAGAGAATTATTCAAAGAACTCAATCTTCTTTCAGTTTTTGCCCCTAGTGAGGTCAAACACCTCTCATTCAGAGAAATTCTTACTGAGAGTGCACTTTTTACACCTACAACAGAGCAGTTATATTCTTTAGTTTCAGAGCCAGAATTACCATTTAATTGTAATAAAATTACTTGTGGATAACCTGTGTAATCTTGTGTATTATTTTTAGTTTTCTATCCTATATTGAACCCTATAATTCTTATATAATTATAGGGTAAAAAAACTTCTAACTTTTTTAATATATTTGTTTATAATATAATGAATTAAAACTACATTTAAAGACTGTTTTTATCTTTCTAAACAAATATACTATTGCTAAAGGGGTAGCTCCTTTTTGCCTACCAATCTAATAGGTTGTGGATAAGTTGTGTAATAGTGTTATTTTTATTGTTAAATTTGTGCACTTAAAATGACTAAATTACTTAATTATAAGAAACTAACCCTCTTTTGTTATATTAGCCCCTACCCCTACCAATTTTTGTTCTAAGTTTTCATAACCACGTTCTAATTGGTAAATATTTTGGATAGTTGAGGTGCCTTGGGCACTTAGGGCAGCAATAACTAGCGCCATAGCAGCTCTTATGTCTGGACTGGCTAATTCAATTCCTTGGAGCTTTTTAGGCCCATTTACCAAAGCTCGATGAGGATCACAAAGAATAATGTCACTTCCCATTCTTATTAGCCAATCGATGAAAAACATCCTAGCTTCATACATCTTCTCATGAATTAAAATTGTCCCATCCATCTGGGTTGCTACGACTGTAATTATACTCAATAAGTCTGCTGGAAATCCTGGCCAAGGGGCATCCTCAATTTTATGGGTTTGGCCACTAAAAGTTTTTTGGATAACCCTCTTTTGATTTTTAGGGACTAGCAATGTTGAATTATCTAAAAGTTTCCACCCAATTCCTAAACGTTCAAAAGGTTTAGTAATCATTGGAAGGTGATCTTTTTCAATATTCTTTAAAATAAATTCACTGTTGGTTGCTGCAGCTAATCCAATGAATGAACCCATCTCCATATAATCTGAACCAATTGTGTAAGTTGCCCCTTTTAGTTTTGAGGTTCCTTCAACTGTTAATAAGTTAGAACCTATCCCATCAATCTTTACCCCCATGGCAACTAGTAAGTTACACAGATCTTGTACATGGGGCTCACTAGCACTATTTAAAATAGTTGAAACCCCTTCAGCTAAAACTGAAGCCATCACAACATTCTCTGTTGCTGTTACGCTAGTTTCATCTAAATAAACTTTTGATCCTTTCAAAGAAGATTCTCTTTGAACTACTAAATAGCCATCCTCTTGGACGGTGCACTTAGCTCCTAAAGCCTCAAGGGCAATAATATGGGTATCTAATCTTCTAAAGCCAATTACATCGCCTCCAGGGGGAGGAAGAATAACTTTATTAGCTCTACTAACTAAAGGTCCTAAAAGGAGTATAGAGGCTCTTATAGCATCTACTAGAGCATCATTAAGGATTATCTGTTTAGTTGTGTCTAAGTTTGTTTTAACTTTTACGCTATTTTCAGCTATCCACAAGACATCTGAGCCCAAAGATTCTAAAAGCTTTATCATCACCTTCACATCTTCAATTTTAGGGATGTTGTGTAAAGTAACACTGTTATCACTAAGTAGTGTTGCAGCTAAACATGCTAAAGCCCCATTTTTGTTACCACTAATTGAGATAGTTCCCTCTAATGATTTTCCACCGTTGATTACGTATGAACTCATAAGCTAATGGTACACTCGATGAAAGTGTTTGACAATCGCATTGATAAGCACATACATTTAGTTCATGGGTAAAGTTTACGGAATTGGGAACCCCCTGATAGACATAATTGTTGAAGTTGATGATGAGGATCTTAACTCTTTAGGAATTTATAAGGGGGCAATGCACCTCATTGATGAGAAGCAGCGAGAAAAACTATTAAATTTCATCTCCCCTTTAAAACACCTTTTATTTTTAGGTGGATCGTGTCCCAACACGATGATAACTTTGGCCTCTTTAGGTGTTGAAGTTACCTTAGGGGGAAAAGTTGGTAGTGATAAATATGGGAAAATTTATCATCAACGCCTTAAAGAGTTAAATGTAAATGACCAACTAGTTGATAGTTCTCACCCTACAGGCTCTTCAATCATCTTAATAACGGAAGATTCTGAAAGAACAATGAACACCTATTTGGGAGCTAATCGCCTTTATAACAGAGATGATGTTGTTGTAAAAAGTTTAAAAGCTTCCGATTATCTCTATTTTACCGGTTACATGTGGGATACAGAGAACCAAAAAGAGGCCCTTAAGGAGGCTCTTAAAATAGCAAAGACAGCTAACATCAAAGTTGCCTTTGATATTGCAGACCCTTTAGTAGTGTCGCGCAACAGAGATGAGTTTTTACACCTCATTGAAGATTATATTGATATTGTTTTTGCCAATAGTGAAGAGTCTAGAATTCTTTTTGATAACTACGACCCTTACGAGTGTTGTAAATCGATGGGAAAACTTTGTGAGACAGCTATTGTTAAATATGGTAAGCATGGCTCATTTATTTCCCACAATCAACAGATGATGAAAATTCCAGTACATGGACCTCAAAGCGCACTCGATACTACAGGAGCTGGTGATACTTATGCTGCTGGTTTCTTATTTGGTTTGGTTAATAATCTTTCAGTAGAGAGTTCTGGTGAGATAGCATCCTACTTAGCTGGAGAAATTATTCAACAACAAGGAGCTCAATTTAGTAAAGAGAAAGCTCAACAACTATTAGATTATTTAAGAAAAACTTATCAACTAAAGAGAGGCAGGTTTTGGTAGCACTTGCTCCCAGGAGACGCCCTTTTTACCAAAATGACCATAGTTCATATTAGCTTGATAAATTGGCTTTAAAAGATCTAAATACTCAATGATTGCAGCAGGTCTTAAATCAAAGTTATCGACAACTAATTTTTCAATTTTTCCATTATCTAAAAGCCCAGTTCCAAAAGTATTTACGTTAATAGAGATTGGATCTACTACTCCAATTGCGTATGAGATTTGAACTTCACATCTAGAACAAACACCCCAGTGAACTAGGTTTTTAGCAACGTGGCGAGCCATGTAAGCAGCTGAACGATCTACTTTTGAGGGGTCTTTACCACTAAAAGCACCACCTCCATGTCTTCCCATGCCACCGTATGTATCTACGATTATTTTTCTTCCAGTTAAGCCACAGTCCCCTGCAGGCCCCCCTATAACAAATCTTCCAGTGGGGTTAATGAAGTATTTAGTCTCTTTAGTAATTAAACCAGTGTTCTCTAAGGAGGGGATAATTACCTCATTTTTTAATCTCTCTTCAATCTCTTTTTGACTAACATCTTCGGTGTGTTGGTGAGATAAAACTACTGTATCAATGGCAACAGGATTATCACCTTGGTAAGCTAAAGTTACTTGTGCTTTAGCATCGGGTAAAAGCCAAGCGATCTCTTTGTTTTTTCTTAGCTTGGCTGCCTTTTGTAAAATCTTGTGGCTGTAAGTGATGGGAGCTGGCATCAACACATCGGTCTCTTTGCAAGCATAACCAAACATCATCCCTTGGTCCCCTGCCCCTTGAGTTCCCTCTTGTTGATCTACTCCTTGGGCAATGTCACTAGATTGTTGGTTGATGCGCTCAATGAGTTGTAGAGTTCTATAATCAAACCCCCCCTTCTCATTGGTGTATCCAATTTGTTTAACAACATCTCTAACAATTTGTTCAACATTTAAAGTTGCTTTAGTTGTAATTTCACCACTAACAACTACTAAATCTGTTGTTGCTAAAACTTCACAAGCAACACGAGACTTTTTATCTGCTTCTAAACACCTATCCAAAACAGCATCAGCAACCTGATCACAAACTTTATCTGGATGTCCTTCACTTACCGATTCACTAGTAAATAGGTGTTTACCAACTCTACTCATTGTTAATACCTTACTGTTGTTGGCTTCTTAAAGGGGGAAGATTTGGGTCAACAAGAATTCTTACTTGTTTATGAAGACCATTTCCTTCACTTTTAGTAGTAACTCCCTCAAAGTCGTTTAAAGCAGTGTGAATCAATCTTCTTTCGAAGGGGTTCATTGGGTCTAACAATTTAGAACGACCACTTTTTTTAACTTGATTAGCAGTTCTATAAGCCAATCTTATAAGTTGCTCTTCGTGGCGTAAACGGTAGTTTTCACTATCTATGATAACTTTTAATGGGGTACTTAGTTGTCCTGAATAGACATTAACTAAAAGTTGAACTGCATCTAAGTTTTTACCCTTCTTTCCGATGATTATTGCTGAGTGATCAGAAATAACATTTAAAGAGATTTTATCTTTTAATCTGTTGGAAACTTCAACTTTTGCCGGATAGCCCATTTTATCAAACAAGGTTGTGGTAAATTGGATTAATTTTTGCTCACTCTCATCTGCTGCTAAAGGAGTATCTTTATCTAAGTGTACCCTTATTTTGACACTCCCTTTTTTGAACAATCCCCTTTTACCACGATCTACTACTTCAATATCGAGTTGCTCTTGGTCTAAGTTGAGTTCAGCTATTGCTAAAGCAATCGCCTCTTGCTCAGTTTTTCCTTCAAATTCTCTAACCATTTCTATTCTCCTAGGGACGCTTAACTTTTCTTACCTTTGTAGACAAACTTTTTAGGCTCTGGATCTAATTCTCCTCTGCTTTTCTTCCTGTTAACAAGAAGCTGTTGTCCAATTGTGATAAAGTTCATGACCATCCAGTACAACAACAAGCCTGATGGTGCGTTATAAAGGATAAAGAAGAACATTATTGGCATTCCTAACATCATCATTTTACCGCTCATTCCACCCTGTTGGGCTCCTGTTTGGTTAATTTTGAATGATAAGATCATTGATGTCACATAGAGGATAGGTAGGAGTCTAATGTTGCTACCAATAACTGGTAGGCTCAAAGGAGCAAAGTTAAATATTGTCTCTGGAAGCGATAAGTCTGTTATCCACCCTGGGATGAACATCGCTCCCCTTAATTCAAAGTGTTTATTCAATAAGCCGTAAAGGGCAATAAAGATTGGAAACTGAAAGAGCATTGGTAAACATCCACCTAAGGGGTTAATTTTCTCTTTCTTGTAAAGTTCACTCATCTCTTGGTTTAATTTAGTTGGATTATCTTTATATTTCTCCCTAAGTTCGCTCATTTGGGGATTTAGTGCTGCCATCTTAGCAGTCGATTCCATACTCTTTTTACTAAATGGTTGTAAAACCAACTTAATTAATATTGTTAAGAGGATAATAGCTACACCATAGTTTGGAATTAAACTGTAGAAGAATGTTAGTAGCCACTTAAGAATTGATTCTAACCATCCTAACCAAGAGTTGCTATCTAAAGCATTCTCTAAGTTAAGATCGGAAATACCAAAGCCGTTATCATCAGCTTTGTTGTACTTAACCATATCTTTTTTAAGTTGAGGTCCAACGTAGAATCTAAATACATCTTTACTTGAAGCTGTCCTTAAAGCGGGACGAGAAAATAAAATACGAGATTCTAATAAGATGTTGTCAGATTTACTTTCAACTAACTTAGTTCTGTATTGAGTTGCATCGGTAATACCAATGACTGAGAAGTATTTACCTGTAACAGCAGCCCATGATAAATGGTCATCTGTTTGGTAAACTCCATCTTTTAACTTCGTTTTAACTTTTTTACCATTTTGTTCGTAATAGAAGCGGCGGTAAGTGTAGTTCCCATCGGGAGTTTCGTGAAACTCTGGGCCCAATTGAGGCTCAAAGGCCAATGTGTAGGCAAATCCATTGTAGTTAAGTGGAATCACCCTATTTTGGCTATTTAGAAGTTCAATTGAAATTTCGAAAAGATAATCATTTGGATTAAAGCGGTACTTCTTAGTTAAGGTAAAGTGTTGATCAGTAACTTCCCCATTTTCATCCAATAGAGCTAGCTTTTGGCTAAATTCAACTCCATTGCTAACTATTTTATAATTAAATGTTGAATTTATAGGGGTGGAGATATCATCTCCAAGGTACATGCTAAAAGCTGCAGGATAAGAGCCATCATTAAAGATTAGCTCTACAGGATCACCGTTATCAAGGTGGTTTTTCAACCTTAAACTTTTAATACCAGCCCCTACTGGATCAAATTGGGCAATAAAAACGTTAGTTTCATAAATAAAGGGCTCTTTAGAGTCCCCATCATCCAAACTAATTAGAGAGTTTGGCCTCCCACTATTAAAGTCACTAGTGGCTACTACTATTTGATCGTCCAATAAAGGTTGTTCAACAACAGTTTCAACTACTTCACTCTCTGCAGAAACTTCCACAGCCTCTGGTGCAAAAAACTTTGTTTGAATACCCATCCCAACTGTAATTACTATTACAGAGAGGACTATTGCAAGAATGGTGTTCTTATCCATATCTACTCCTGAATTTCTACAACAGAGATTTGTAGTTTATTGAAAAGGATTAAGATTAGATTTTATAAAGGTTTGCTTTTTCAAAAAGGGTAGTTAGGTTCCCCTTTTGCGTCCAATAATCTAAAGCCTTTCCAGGATACACTACAAATGCAAAATCGAGGCCCGATTTGAAATTAGGATTTTCAACTCTCCAAATCTCTTTTATTTGACGCTTAATTCTATTTCTCTCAACTGAGTTTCCATAATTCTTAACAGGAATTACAATTATCCTATTAATCTCTAGGTTATTATCAGCTACTAAGAGCTTAACCTGCTTAGCTGAGTACTTTTTACCATTACGGAATATAGCATCAATTTCAAGCCTCTTTTTTACTACCTGTTTTCTAGTAAGGCTTTTTCTCATCACTGACAGAAAGCTTCTTTCTCCCTTTTGCCCTTCTTCTAGCTAAGATCTTTTGGCCCGACTTTGTGGCCATAAGGGCACGGAATCCAAATTTTCTATTTCGTTTTGTTCTACTTGGTTGATAGGTTCTTTTCATGAGGAAATCTCCAAATATGTATCGCTTTACGCGGATTTAATCTACTTAATGGGAACATACTCCCGAAAGGGCAGTATATAGATTGAATTAGATGAGTGTCAAGCAGTTAGCTACTTGTTCTAACTTGTATTTTACTAATATTAAGCTGGGGGTAAAGGCTATTAATTCTTTTCAAAATAGACTTTCTTCTCATCATCACAATCTGCGACCATGTGCTGTGGTTGCTTTTAACAATTAAAACACCCCTTTTTACCTCTAAAAGGCGTGTATGGGTTGCTAAATCACTACCAACAATCTCTATCCAATCTCGTTGAACATTGGCAACTGGGTTGCTTTGGTCAACTTTTAGGCGTGCTAATAGGAGATCTAAAACTTCGTTGGTAGTTTTTTCTTTCATTGTTTAATAAAATTTCCCTCTTCTACTTTGTATGTTAACCCATTCTCCTCTTCATTTGGGTTAAAATAACTCTCATTTGGTAAGAATGTGAAAAATGCTTGGTTGTACCCCTCTAAAAGTTTTAAAAACTTACCCCTTTTTTTAATATCGAGTTCTAATAAAACATCATCAATTAACAAAATCGGATCTCTTTGTCGATTTTGCCGATAAGTTTGAATTTGAGCCACTCTGAAAATTAAAGAGGCTAAGCGCATTTGCCCTGTTGAGCCACTTTGAGCAAAGTTTAAGTTGTTACGCATCACAACAAATTGATCGCGGTGAATTCCGCTAGTTGTTGTTTGCATTATAAAATCGCGCTCTAAGTTTTCTGATAAAACTTGTTCAATCTCTTCAACTGTCGAACACCCTTTCCAAGAGGGGCGGTAGTTAATTGTTAGTTGATCATCTGTTTCAGAAATCTCTTTGTAAAGTGTGCCAAATATCTTATTAAAACTTTCAACTTCTTTAGCTCTTTTTTTTTGGATAATTAAACCTAATTCAGCTAACTTTTTATCATAAATAGGGATTAAAGAGGTAACATTTTCTTTAATTGCTGCATTTCTTTGTCTTAATACAACTTTATAACGACGTAAATCATCAAAAAATAGATTATCATAAAGGCTCATTGTTTGATCAAAAAACCTTCTTCTATTTTCAGGAACTCCACGAACAAACTCAATATCATCGTGGGAAAAGACGATGCAGGGGATATTGTAAATTAGCTCTCTTCGATCTCGAACCTCTTTTCCATCAATCCTTATTTCTCTTTTGCCTTTGGTGTAACTAAAGAAAATTTGTTGTTTAAAATCTTCATCAAATTGGACAATGGCATTTAAACTAAACTCTTTTTTGTCGTGGTTACACATCTCTTTAATATTATTTGTTCTAAATGAAGAGCCGTAACAAAGAGTATAAATAGCCTCTAGAAAGTTTGTCTTTCCTTGCCCATTGTCTCCAACTAAGATTACATTTTTACTCTCAGTTGGAACAATTGAGTCTACGAGATTTCTAAAGCCATAAAATCCTAATGAGATAAATTGCATTAATCTATTTGCATTGGCATTACAATATGAAAGTAATCTTTTTGAGGATCTGGAGCTAAAGTAATTGCTTTATTGGAATCTGTAAAAGATATTGATCCCATTTCACCTTCCATATTTCTTAGTGGGGTAGTGAGATAGAGGTAATTCAGTGCAATCTCACAACTCTCACCTTCATACTCACACTCAATTATCTCTTGAGCTTGTCCATATTCGCTCTCTTCCGAACTAACAACAATTTCCCCCTCTTTAATGTTGATAAATAATCTTTTAGCTTTATTTTCAACTAACAAAGAGACCCTTTTTAAAGCTTCGTTCATATCGTTAATTGAGAATTTTGCAATATTTGGTTGAGAAGCAGGAATAACTCTTCTGTAGTTTGGAAATTGTCCTTTAATCAAATTGGAATAGATTAATTGAGTTCCCATTTTAACAAAGATGATGTTTTCATCTAAGGCAATTGCCAGTTGTCCCTCTTCAGTTCCCTGTTTTTTAAGAAGGTTTAAAAACTTACCAGGGATGATAACTGGTGCAAAGGAGGGAATTCCATCTTCAAACTTACGATTGATGTATGAAAGTCTTTTTCCATCAGTCCCAACCATAACTAAACCGGTAGATTCTTGCTCTAAATAGAGACCATTCATAAAATATCTTGTTTCATCATCACTAATTGCAAAGATTGTTTGTTCAATCATCTCAAAGAAATCTTTTTGTGATAATGAGAAGTATGTGTGATTAGTATCAACTTGAAGTGGGGGAAACTTCTCTTTACCAACACTTCTTAAATCAAATTCAATTGGTCTAGATGCAGAACTAACTGTTACCAATTCCCCTTTCTCTTCAAAGATGATTGTATCATCGGGCATGTTTCTTAAAATACCCAATAGTTTGTCACAATAGAGGCATAACGATCCCTCTTCAATAGTTTCAACTTCAATAGATGAGGTGAATCCCATCTTTTGATCTGTTGCTTTTATTGTTAGTCGGTTATCAACTGTCTCTAATAGTACATAAGACAAAATAGAGAGGGAGTTTCGTTGACTAGTAAAATCTAATGCTTGGGCAATCTCTTTTAATATTGAATTTCTTTGACAGGCAAATTTCATTTTACTACTTCTCCTATTATCTTTATTAATTCAGTAGTTATAGTAGTAGTATCGTGTATAATGTGGAAAACTGCCATAACTTGTTTACTTAAAGGTTTATAAGATTTTAAAAACTGTGGAGAAAAATGGCTTTTATCCCAAATCTTTCCACACTAATCCACAAGCAAAATCACTTATCCACATCGACTCACAATTTATACCCACTATATTAACAACTTATTAATTACCTCTGTAAGTTTTGTATTTGCTGAATTAAGTGTTGAATAGAGTTATTTACAGCAATATCATTTTGACTAAGACCCTCAATTTTTTGTACAGAGTGCATCACAGTGGTGTGGTCCCGTCCTCCAAATTCATACCCAATTTCAGTAGTTGAGTAATCTGTTATAGATCTCCCTATGTACATAGCAATTTGACGAGGTAAAACAACACTCTTAGTTCTCTTTTTACCTTTAATGTCGTAAGGAGAAATATTAAAGTAGTCTGCTACTACTCTGATAATGGTATCAATTGTTAAAGATTGATCTTTAGCTAAAGAGTAAGTTCCCCTTAGCTGCTCTTGAGCAATTTCTAAAGTTATCTCTTTATTTAAAAGGTGAGAGTAGGCAATTAACTTAGTTAGGCTCGCTTCCAAATCTCTAACGTTGGTATTAATAGTGCGAGCTATGAAATCTAAGACCTCTTCTGAAAGATGGCAATTTTGTATCTCACACTTCTTATTTAAAATAGCTAAACGGGTCTCAAAATCATAAGTTTGTAAATCTACGTTAATTCCTCTAGAGAACCTATTTTTCAATCGATCAGCAATATCTTTTAACTCGGTAATAGGGCGGTCACAAGTGAACACTAGCTGTTTATTTGCTTCAAAGAGATTGTTAAATACGTGGAACATCTCCTCCTGGGTTGAAGCTTTCTTTTGTAAGAAGTGGATGTCATCAATTAGAAGGACATCTGCCTTTCTATACTTGTTTCTAAATTGGGGTGTTTTATCACTTCCGATGGCCTGAATGAACTCATTGGTGAACATTTCTGCTGTCACATAGACGACTTGGAGCTCTGGAGTGTTGTCTTGGATGTAGTTTCCAATTGACTGAATTAGGTGTGTTTTACCCAATCCAACCCCTCCATAAATAAGACAAGGATTATAACTTACACCAGGATTTTTAGCAATTGCGATAGAGGCATTGTAAGCAAAAGAGTTGTTATCTCCAACAACAAAAGAGTCAAACTGATAAGTTGGATTGATGTTTGTATCTTTAGGTTTAGAACGTGCTTTTGCAATTGGGGCAGCAACTTTTTTTACAACTTTACTGTCGGATGGAGTTTTGTCAGTAGATTGTTTTACAATCAACTCAACATCCATTTTTTCCCCTGTAAGTTCGTTTAATATTTGTCCAATTGAGTCTAAGTATTGGGTTGAAATATAGTCGCGTACAAACAAAGAGGGGACTCCTAAAATCAAGGTATTCTCCTTCGATCCTGCATATGAGACTCTATTTAACCATGTGATAACATCCTGTTCAGAGATAGTAGCTGCCATACGGGCAAATACCTCATCCCAAAATGGACTGTAGTTATACTTTTGTTGAGACATGTATGTTATCTTATATCAGCTCAATCGACTTGACAAGTCTTCTCCTATTATAGTTTTAAAAAGGGACAAAAGAGTTGCTAAATATTTATAATACAATAAATAATAGCAGCTAAAATTTTGAGCCCGCCCTTTACATAAAAGGGCAAATATGGTACTATACTTAGTGATTTTATTTTATATCTTATAAGGACATACAAAAAAATGGATGAGAGCGTTTTACACGACGCTGAGGTGAGTAAAGAACCAGCCTCGGCTCAAGCTTATACTGCAAGTAACATTCAAGTATTAAAGGGTTTAGAAGCAGTAAGAAAAAGACCCGGAATGTACATCGGTTCTACCGGTATTGATGGTTTACACCACCTTGTTTATGAGGTTGTTGATAACAGTATTGACGAAGCAATGGCCGGATATTGTTCAAAAATCTCAGTTACAATCGAAAAAGGAAATATCATTAGAGTTGAAGACGATGGAAGGGGAATTCCTGTAGAGCTCCACCCTGTCGAAAAAGTAAGTACCCTTGAGGTTGTTTTAAGTCAACTTCACGCAGGGGGAAAGTTTGATAACAACTCTTATAAGGTATCTGGTGGGCTTCACGGTGTCGGAGTCTCTGTTGTTAATGCTTTAGCCGAATGGTTAGAGGTTACAGTACATCGCGACTCTAAAATTCACTACCAGCGCTACCAGAAGGGAATTAGCCAAGGTCCAGTGTCAACTATAGGAGATACTACCACTAGTGGCACTATCGTCCGTTTTAAGGCCGATACGACGATTCTAGAGGGTGATGACTACAGTTATGGAGTGTTGGCAGAGCGGCTAAGAGAGCTAGCTTTCTTAAACAAGGGAATTGTTATTTCGATATCCGATCAACGCCCTGAAGTACCGAAAGAACAAACCTTCCACTTTAGTGGGGGTATTAAATCGTTTATTCAACACTTAAATAGCTCTAAAAAAGCTCTCCATGAAGAGCCTGTTTACTTCGATACTCAAAGAGATGATGTGAAAGTTGAAATTGCTTTACAGTACAACGATCGTTATGATGAAGTTCTTTTCACTTTCGTTAATAATATCAACACTCGTGAGGGGGGGACCCACTTAGCTGGCTTTAGAAGCGGCTTAACACGAGTTATGAATGAGCAACTTAAAAAATCTAAACTCCTTAAGAAGTTTGAAGATCCTTTAGCTGGGGATGATTTAAGAGAGGGGATGACTGCTGTTATATCAATTAAGATTCCTGATCCTCAATTCGAAGGCCAAACCAAGATGAAACTTGGAAACCCTCGAGTTCAAGGAATAGTTAGTTCACTTGTTTATGAAAGGTTTAACGACTTTTTTGATGAACACCCCACAATTATTGAAGCAATATTAGAAAAAGCAATCTTAGCGGCAAAGGCTCGCTATGCAGCTCGTGATGCTCGAATGAGAATTAGAAAAAGTAGCGAGGGAGTTGGCCTTCCTGGAAAGCTTGCCGACTGTTCTGAAAAAGACCCCTCTTTGTGTGAAATCTTTATTGTTGAGGGAGACTCAGCAGGAGGAAGTGCAAAGCAAGGGCGAGATCGAGCAATCCAAGCAATCTTACCTTTATGGGGAAAGATGCTTAACGTAGAGAAAGCTCGTGAAGAGAGAGTTTTGAGCAATGAGAAACTGCAACCAGTTATTGCATCTTTAGGAGCTGGCCTTGGTGCCCACTTCGATGTTGAAAAAGTGCGCTACCATAAAGTAATTATTATGGCAGACGCAGATGTTGATGGATCGCACATTAGAACCCTTTTACTAACATTCTTTTTCCGCTATATGAGGCCCTTAATTGAAGCTGGCTATGTATATTTTGCCATGCCACCTCTATATAAGATTACTATTGGAAAAAAATCGTATTATGCATACGATGAAGAGGCACGCGAAAGAATCATCGCTGAAAACGTAAAAGAGGGAGATGAATCTAAGATTCCAATTCAACGTTACAAGGGTCTTGGAGAGATGAATCCAGATCAATTGTGGGATACCACAATGAACCCTGCAACTCGTTCTTTAACTCAAGTTACTTTAGAAGATGGTGTTGCAGCAGATGAGATCTTTACGATGTTGATGGGTGAAGAGGTAGAGCCTCGTAAGAACTTCATTGAAGAGAATGCACTTTATGTCTCTAATTTGGATGTATAAGGTTAGTTGGTGAATATAATGGAAGAGCAAACCACAAAAATAATAAAGGCCAATATTGGCGATGAGATGAAAACGTCTTACCTCAATTATGCGATGAGTGTAATTGTTAGTAGGGCCCTACCCGATGTGAGAGATGGTCTTAAGCCTGTTCACAGAAGAATCCTTTATGGGATGTACGAGATGGGCCTTAGGTACAACACTCCCTTTAAAAAAGCGGCTAGGATTGTTGGAGATGTTTTAGGAAAGTATCACCCACACGGAGATTTATCTGTTTATGATGCTTTAGTTCGTTTAGCACAAGATTTCTCACTTAGAGCTCCGGTAGTTTTCCCTCAAGGAAACTTTGGTTCTATTGATGGAGATCCAGCTGCAGCGATGCGTTACACCGAGGCTAAGTTAAGTCGCCTTGGTGAAGAGATGCTCAGTGACATCCAAAAAGAGACTGTTGATTATGGTCCAAACTATGACGACTCAATGGTTGAACCAAAGGTGCTCCCTGCAGCTTTCCCATTTTTACTAGTTAATGGTAGTAGCGGTATTGCCGTTGGAATGGCCACTAACATGGCTCCTCACAACTTAATTGAAGTTTCTAACGGAATGGCAGCTTATATAGACAACCCAGAGATTTCTTTAATGGAGATGATGGAGATTGTCCAAGGACCCGATTTCCCCACATCTGGGATAATCATGGGTAAAAGTGGTATTTTACAAGCTTTTGAGACTGGTAGAGGCAAAATCGTTGTCAGAGGACGCTACGATATTGAAGAGGGTCCTGGACAAAGAGAGCAAATTGTCTTTACAGAACTCCCCTACCAAGTAAATAAGTCCGATTTAGTTAAAAAAATCTCAGATTTACGTAGAGGCCCAATACCTTACATAAGTGAAGTTAGAGACGAAAGTGACAGAGTTGGTATTAGAATAGTAATTGAACTTAAAAGAGGGGCTGTAGCCCAAGTTGTTGTTAACTTGCTATTCTTACACACCCAACTTCAGTCAAACTTCAACGTCAACAATTTAGCTTTAGTTGATGGACGTCCAACCCAACTCGGTTTGATGGATATGATTAAACACTACGTTAATCACCGTCATGAAGTAGTTGAACGAAGGACAAAGTACGATTTAAGAAAAGCCGAAGAGCGAGCTCATATCTTAGAAGGGCTTAAAATTGGTTTAGATAACATTGATGAAGTTATTAAAATCATTAAAGAGTCAGCTGATAACACAATAGCCTCTAAAAGCTTGCAAGATCGCTTTGGCTTAACAGTAATTCAAGCCCAAGCAATTATTGATATGAAATTGGGCCGTTTAAGCCATTTAGAGACTGAAAAAATCTTAACTGAGCTTGGTGAACTTCATGCTAAAATCTTATATTATAAAGAGTTACTATCTGATGATGACAAAATTCTACAAGTTGTCAAGAAAGAATTGTTAGAAGTCTCAGAAAAGTATGGAGATCCTAGAAGAACTGAAATTACCCTTGAAGAGCTTGGTGGTATGATCATTGAAGACTTTATTAAAGAGGAAGATGTGGTAGTCGTCGCCTCCAATAAAGGATTTGTAAAGAGAGTTGTTGCTGAAGAGTACAGAAGCCAAGGAAGAGGAGGTAGAGGGGTAAGAAGTGCCGTCTTAAGAGATGAGGACTTTGTAGAGAACATCTTTATTGCCTCAACACACGATTATGTATTGGTAGTTACCTCTTTGGGTAAAGCTTATTACTTAAAGGTTCATGAAATACCAGTTGGATCAAAAACCTCTAAAGGAGAGTCTATTAAAAAGATTCTTCCATTAGAAAGTGGCGAAGAGCTTACAACATTTACTACCTTTAAAGAGTTTGATGAGCACCTCTATCTCCTTATGATAACAAGAGATGGAGTTACTAAAAAAGTAAGTCTACCCCTATTTGTCAACGCTCGAAAGAGAGGTATTGCTGCTATTAACTTAGATGAAGGGGATGTCTTGATTAACTGTGTATTAGTTAATGAAGATGATGAAGCTATGATTATTACCCGTAAAGGAAAAGCATTAAGGGTTGCTGGAAAAGCCATCAGAGCAATGGGTAGACCTGCTCGTGGTGTTAGAGGAATCCGCTTAGTAGGTAAAGATGTCGTAGTTGGACTAATGAAAGTTGACGATGCTAAGAAGATGTTGCTTGTCACCGAACAAGGGCAAGGTAAGCAAGTTGAGTTTAGTGAGTTTAGGCCTCATGGTAGAGGAACAATGGGCCAAAAGATTTACACGTTCCGTAACAAGACTGGATACCTAGTTAGCGCCTTAGCTGTTGATGATAACGACGATCTAGTTTGTATCACCTCAATGGGACAATCCATTAGAGTACCAGTAGAATCTATTGCAACTCAAAAAGCTTACGCTTCCGGAGTTAGTGTTACTAGATTAAGAGAGAACGATATAATTGTTGCGATTGCTAAAACAGAATCTGAAAAAGATGAGGAAGAGGAAGCACAACAAAAATAAAGCGAAAGCGACCAACAAAAAGAGAGCCACCCAACAAGGGTGGCTCTATTGTTTCACGTGAAACAATTTTGAATGCTCACGTAAAACATTTTAAATGTTTCACGTGAAACACTATTTATCAGTTTTCGCTGATAATATTGATGTTAGGATCTACGATACTTCTAACGTAGCGCTCAACACCATTCTTTAAAGTCATTTGACTCATTGGACAACCAACACATGCACCCTTAAGACGTACATGAACATCGTTGCCGTCGACGCTGACCAGCTCAATATCTCCACCGTCCATTTGAAGGTCGGGACGAATATTTTCAATAGCATCTTTTACTTTATCAACCATATGATTGGCCTCCTCGTAATTACTTAATAAAAGATACATCTTAGATCTTCATTGGTCAATACCACAATTGTTGGTGACATAAGCAGGTGGTTTATGTATTATAGGGATTATGGCAACAAAAAAAATTCTATTTTCGAACCAAAAAGGGGGAGTTGGAAAAACAACTACCGCCGTTAATTTGGGGGCTTTTTTAGCAGAAAGGGGCAATAAGGTGCTCCTTGTTGATCTCGACTCACAAGCTAACCTCTCTAGTGCTGTTTCTGCAGATACAAAAATGGTAGGAACTTACGATGTGATGGTTGGTAAATGTGAACCAAAAGAGGCAATTCAAAACACCCCTTTAGATAACTTGTTTGTGATTGCTGGGGGAATTGACCTTGCTGGGTTAGGAGTTGAGTTAGTAAATGAGTTGGCTCGAGAGTTTTTTCTTAAGAACTCATTGGCTTCAATAGAGAAAGAATGGGACTATATTTTAGTTGATTGTCCCCCCTCATTAGGCTTATTGACTATTAATGCTATGTGTTGGGGAGATTATGTAATAATCCCTATGCAAGGGGAGTACTTTGCAATGGAGGGATTGAATTTGTTGATGAGAACAATAGGGAATGTGAAAAAACAATTAAATCCACGCCTTCAGGTGCTTGGAATATTGTTTACAATGTTCTCTTCTAGAACAAGATTGGCAAACGATGTGGCTGAAGATGTTACCTCCTATTTTGAGAATTTAGTCTTCGATACTAAGATTCCTAGGAATATCAGATTAGCAGAGGCCCCTTCCCATGGGTTGCCAATTAACCTCTATGATGCTTCAAGTACAGGAGCTGAGGGGTACCGAGATCTTACTGAGGAGGTACTTAAACGTGTCGGCAACTAAGAAAAATAGATTAGGAAAGGGGATTGGGTCGTTAATGGATGATTACTCTTACGATGCAGTCTTTACAAAAGGAGAAGAGGTAGAATTAAAAGGGGAAGCTCTTTTCACCCTTCCTATTAATAAAGTGCACCCAAATCCTAACCAACCCAGAAAGCAATTTGATCAAGAAACATTGGATGAATTAGCTGAGTCAATTAAGAACCAAGGAATACTTCAACCTCTGTTAGTAGAGAAAATAAGTGACGATGATTATGCAATTGTTGCAGGTGAAAGAAGATATAGAGCTGCTTTGGCTGCAGATTTGGAAGAAGTTCCTGTAATTGTAAAAGAGTTCACCACATTGCAAAGGATGGAAGTCTCTTTAATAGAGAACATTCAAAGAGAGAACTTAAATCCTATTGAAGAGGCTCAAGCATACCTCTTTTTATTAGAGAAAGCTGGAATTAAACAAGAAGAGTTAGCTCAAAGGGTTGGTAAAAAAAGATCAACAATTGCAAACTCTATTAGATTATTACAACTAGATCAGCAGCTACAAAATGCCCTTTTGGATGGAGAGCTTACTCCAGGACACGCCCGAGCTCTGTTGTCAGTTATTAATCCTGCAGATCGAAAGTATCTGTATGAAAGAATAATAGAAGATGAATTGAGTGTTAGAAATGCTGAAAAGTTAGCTACAGAATTGAACTTAGGTAAAAGAGGGTCTAAAGAGAGAGTTAAGAAAAGAGAGAGCGATAGACCTGTTGATTTAATAGTACTAGAACAAAAATTCCTAGAAGCAACCCAAACTAAAGTTAAACTAAAAGGGACGTTAGAAAAAGGTAAGATTGAGATCTCCTACTACACCCAAGATGACTTGGAGCGTCTTTATAACCTGCTAGTTGGCGAAGAGTCGATTGAGTTGTAACTTAGGTATTTATAAGGAGATTTCATGAGTAACGAATTGAAAGATGGTTTGTATGCAAAAATCACCACAAATCGTGGTGATATAATTTTGTCTCTAACTTATAAAGAGACACCGATGACAGTGAGTAACTTTGTTGGATTAGCTGAAGGGGCTTTAAATTTAAAGGCAGAGGGAACTCCCTATTACGATAACTTAAAGTTTCACAGAGTGATTCCCGATTTCATGATTCAAGGGGGATGTCCCTTAGGAACAGGTACCGGAGGGCCCGGATATAGCTTCCCAGATGAGTTTATTGCCACCCTAAGGCACGATAAAGCAGGGATTCTCTCAATGGCGAACGCAGGACCTGGGACAAATGGGAGCCAATTCTTTATAACACATGGACCTACGCCTTGGTTAGACGATAAACACACAGTCTTCGGATTTGTCGTAAAAGGGCAAGATATTGTAGATAAGATCGCTCAAGACGATAAAATAGAAAAAGTTGAGATTTTAAGAGTTGGAGAAGATGCTGCATCTTTTGAAGTAACTAAAGAGAGTTTTGCATCTTTAGTAGATGAGAACCAAAAAGTTGAAAAAGAGCGTATAGCTAAACTTCAAAAAGAGGTCTTAGATATTATCAACAAAAGATACTCTGATGCGACAACAACCGACAGTGGTCTAAAGTACATTGTTGATAAAGAAGGTGAAGGAGATGCTACTCCTAAGATGGGGACAACAGTTACTGTCGATTATACCGGTAAGCTCTTAGATGGAAAAATCTTTGATAGCTCTATTCACCGAGGCCAACCTGCTCAGTTTGATGTTGGACAAGTTATTGAAGGATGGAATGAGGCTTTAGTAACGATGAAAAAAGGAGAAAAGAGAACTTTAATAATTCCACCAGAATTAGGATATGGAGAACAAGGATACCCAGGCGTTATTCCTCCAAACTCTTATCTAATTTTTGAAGTTGAATTGTTAGACTTTTAGAGGTTTAAATGAGTAATTTTACCACTATGTATGTGTGCTCAGAGTGTGGCAGAACTGAGGGCAAATGGCTAGGAAGATGTCCCGATTGTGGCTCATGGAACTCCTTTGTTGAAGAGGTAGTTCAAAAAAGTGGTAAGAGAGGTAAAACTAAGTTAGTTAGCGATACTAACAAATCACAAACTGTTGCTCTAAAAGAAGTTATAATAGAAGATGATTTTCGTTTAACAACTGAAATATCTGAGTTTGATCGGGTGTTGGGAGGCGGAATTATGAGAGGAGCAACAGTTTTATTAGGAGGAGAGCCAGGTATTGGAAAGTCGACAATTATGTTGCAATTATTGGCATCTATTCCAACTGGCTCTTTCTTATATGTCTCTGCTGAAGAATCAGCATCCCAAGTGCGTTTAAGAGGGGATCGACTAGAATTAAATTTAGATGATATCGAACTGTTTAGTGATGGAAGATTAGAGCCCCTATTAACATTGTTAGAGAACAATAAATACAGTGTTGTTGTTATTGATTCACTCCAAACCCTTTATACTAATGAACTTCCCTCAGCTGCAGGATCTGTTAATCAGATGCGCTATTGTGCAATGGAATTAGTTAGTTTGGCCAAAAGAGTTGGTTTTAGCCTCTTTTTAATAGGTCATATCACTAAAGAGGGGCATATTGCTGGTCCTAAGGTGATAGAACACCTTGTAGATACTGTTTTGTACTTTGAACAAGCAGAATCTGATGTGAGAATAATTAGGGCTGTCAAAAATAGATATGGCTCTGTTGATGAGATTGGGATCTTTTTAATGGGAGAAAAAGGTCTTATAGGGGTAACAGACTCTGCTAATTTCTTTGTTAGTAGCAGAAAAGAGAAGAGTTTACCCCCAGGAATAGCTTTTACCGTAGTTGTAGAGGGTTCTAGAGCCTTTATGGTTGAAATACAAGCTTTAGTAGTCCCTTCCAAATCAAACTCCCCACGCCTTTATTCTGAGCGAATAGAATCCTCTAGAGTAATGAGAGTTGCTGCTGTATTAGAGCGGCATGCTCGGGTACAACTACTTGATAAAGATATCTATGTGAATGTTGCTGGTGGTATAAAACTAAGTGAAGTTTCTATTGAACTTCCTTTGGCATTAGCTTTGTATTCAGCAGTTAGTTCACTGCCGTTACCAACCTATTTAGTCTCTTTTGGAGAGGTTAGTTTAGCAGGTGAAATTCGCCCTGTTAAATACTTAGAAAAAAGGATTAAAGGTGCAACTGAGATGGGGCTTAAAAAAGTTGTTGGGCCTAATCTAAATATAGATGATACAACAATTAAAGGTGTTGAAGTAAGAAGAATAGACCAAGCACTAGAGGTTGTAAAACACCTTTAGTAAGAAAAGCTAACTAACTTAGTATGCCCTGCTTACTAACCAGCTAATTTGCTAATTAACATTGGGAAAGCTACAAATGTACCTATAGAGGCAAAGATGCTTGTTGACATGAAAATGAATAGGGCGTGAATGATTCTATTTGAGAACCACTTTTTAAACTTTAGAATATCATCACTAACATTTTCAAAATCTTTCACCCTAGGTTTACGCACTGTAACTTCAACTAGGGCTGCAACCATCCCAACACCCAGTGTTGGACTTAAGGCAGTAATTGGGGCACTAAGGGTAGCTAACAATATGGTTAGCGGATGAGCTAAAGATAAAATAGCGGCAACTGCAGTTAAAGAGGAGTTTAGTGCAAACCAGTATAAGAACATCTGAAGTCCTTGGTTCCATCCACTTTTAATAAAGCCAATTGCAATAATTGCCAATAGGGCTGCAACTATCCCCCAAGAGAGAACTTCGGTGAGTTTTGTTTTAGGAGGAACATAAACTAATTGGGAGGTATCACTACTAACCTCTTTGGCTTCCAGTTTCTCCATATGGCTAATAAGACCTGGAACGTGACCTGCTCCAACAACAGCAACAATGTTAGTTCCTTTAGCATCATAAATTTTTGAAGCTAGATATTGATCTCTTTCATCAATCAAAACTTTTTTAATTGTGGGGAGTTCTTGGGCCATCTCATCTAACAAAGATTGTAAGATATTAGTCTCTTTTAATTTTTCCAACTCTTCAGAGCTAATTTGTTCATTTGAGAAAACCGCATCCAATAAAGCAGCTATGAGTTTAGCCTTGTTCCACCAGTTGCTTAATCTCCATGCCCTTTTAAAAGTTGTTTGAATTTCACGATCACAAAGTTCTAAGGGGATCTCTTTTTCATTGGCAAGTTCAGTTGCTCTCATGATTTCATCCCCAGGGCTTATCCCCAGTTGATCGCCAAGTTTTTTTTGGTAGGAGGAGAGGGCCATGTTGGCCAATAAAAGGAAACCTTTATTCTCTTTAATCACATTTTTGAGATCTAAGTTTTCCCAACTCTGTTTTTCTGTTTTAGAGCGATAGCGCCCTTCGTCCAATTCAACACAGATACAATCAAAATTGTTCTCTTCAATAATAGTTGTAACTTCCTCTACCGATGTTTGGGAGACGTGGGCAGTTCCTATTAAAGTTATACTCTTACCATTTTTAAATTGAAGCTTTTGTACTGTATCGCTAATTTTCTCAACTCTCACTCAATCCTCCACGTAAAAAATACTATAGCCACGATAGTCAAAAGGTACAACCGGTTAGTTGAGCAACACCCCACTTTAATGTACTCTAATTTTATGGGAACACTACTCTATCTTGCACAACTTTTTGGCTCCCTTTTGTTAGGAAGCCTAACAGCCAAAGTGATAGGAAAAGATAAGCTCAATAGCCTCACCACAAAAGCCCTTAACATCACTTTATATATGTTGTTGTTCTTTATGGGGGTAAATAGTGGCTCAATTGAGAACATCTCAGAAAAGCTTTTGACAATTGGTCTTGATGCCTTAATTGCAACAGTTTTTGTAATATTAGGATGTATTGTTAGCTCTTTTTTCTTAAGTCTTTTATTAAAAGAGAAATTTAGTTCTAAAAAGAGTACGCCCCAAAAAGGGAGTTTAGGTCGCTTTAAAACCCCCTTGATGTTAGTTGGGGTTGTCATATTAGGTTTTATAGCTGTAATGACAACTAACTACTTTAACTGGTTTGACTCCTCTTACATTGAAATAATATTGTACGTCCTTCTGTTTTTTGTTGGAATGGAGATGGTACAAAACGGGGTTAATTTAATCCCAATTTTAAAATCTCCAATGATGTTATTACTCCCTATTTCAACAATAGTGGGAACTTATTTAGGAGCACTGTTTATCCCATTTGCAACCTCTTACACTGTTAATCAATCTTTAGCTTTGGTGTCGGGGTTTGGATGGTACTCTTTATCGGGAATATTAATTAGTGGAATGGGAGATCCCCAACTGGGGGCTGTCTCATTTTTAAGTAACTTAATGAGAGAGTCTTTTGCATTTTTATTAATTCCCCTTTTAGCCTCTTTTTCAAGAATATCGTATTCAGCTGTGAGTGTTGCTGGGGCAACAAGTATGGATGTAACTCTCCCACTGCTTAAGCGTTCTTTAGGAAATACTATAGTTCCTTTAGCAATTACTCATGGGGTAATAATGTCTTTGTTAGCTCCCTTGTTTATTCCTCTGTGGCTATAGGGGTAAAAAACTGAACAACAACTTTCTTAGGAGCCTCTTTGTATATGCGAACATAAGCTGCCTTAGTTTGTCCTTTAGGGGGAGCTGCCTCACTAGCAAATCTAGTAAGGGGAGGAATTAACTCTTTACCACTTTGATAAACATATGGAAGTTGATAAAAAAGGTAAGTACCAACATCTAGCTTAAATATGATTTCATTTTCTGTTTCAGGAAGACGATAAACTGCTTTTACTCCTTTTACCTGTAGTAGATCGCTAGAGAGTGTCACATCACAAACAATTAATGAATCAGTTCCCACAGGCCAAGTTTCTAAATTTTTAATCAACTTATCATAAAGGTTAGAACACCCTTGTACTTCAGAAGAAATAAGTTGAGAATAGAGAAGATTTTGGTGAAGGTGCAATTTTAATAGATTAGGTTTTTCCATAAATGCAGTTTAGTGAATAGGGCAATGAAAGTACAGTATAATATTGTTAGAAAGAAAGGATTAAAAAACATAAGCTTAAGAGTTAACAACAACAAAGAAGTTGTTGTTACTGCCTCCACATTAACCCCAACTAAAACAATTGAGAACTTTGTCCAAAAAAAGCAGAGTTGGATTGAAAAAAGAGTTAATTACATAAACACTCTCTATCTTCCACTAGAAGATAAAAATAGTTACATGCTCTTAGGTAAGGTAAAAACATTAGAGGTTGCAAAAGGTAAAAAGGCTCTTCATTTAAAAGAGGATAAATTTCTTTTAATTAACCCAACTAAGCCAACAGACGCAGTCATTAAAAAAATGATAGACACATGGTACAAAGAGTACGCTTTTAATCTTTATAGAACTCTAGTTGATAAATGGGTAGAAAAACTTAACTTAATTAAAGAGCTTCCCATTACAATAGTTAACTTTCCTAAAAGGTTGGGAAGTTGCTCTATTAAAGGGGAGTTGAAGTTCTCCATTAGATCTCTAATTTTACCAATTGAGATTGTCGATTATTTAGCACTACACGAAGTTGCCCACACTCTTTACTTTAACCACGGTCAAGAGTTTAAAGCTCTTTTATCTAAAGAACTACCTAATTGGAAAACATTGCAACAAGAGATGAGCCGTTATCAACTACTTCTACAATCGTTTTAGTTTTTGTGTTATAACTAAAAAGCAGGAGAGTTAATTATGAAACCAAACGAAATAAGACCACAAATACATAGAGTAGCTGCAAAAATTGGTAGCAGAGACCTCTTTGAGGGCATTTGGCCCATTCCAGATGGAGTTATGCTTAACTCCTATGTTGTTCAAGGAACAGATAAAGTTGCTTTTATCGACATGGTAAAAGATTGGGAAGGAGCTTTTGGTGAAGTTGAAAGTCAATTAGACCAACTTGGTTTAAGTTTTGATAAAGTTGATTATCTTATCTTAAACCACTTAGAACCAGATCACACCGGAGCTTTAGGAAAAGTTATTGAGCGCAACCCAAACATCCAAATCTTAGCAACAAAAAGAGGTGTCGATTTAGTTCGAGCTTTTTATAAAATAGAGAGCAATGTTACTGCAGTTGCTAGTGGTGATAAAATTGATTTGGGGGGAAAGACTTTAGTTTTTGAAGAGACCCCTAATATCCACTGGCCTGAGACAATGATGACCTACGCTGTTGAAGATAAGATTTTGTTTTCTTGTGATGCTTTTGGCTCTTTTGGAAGATACGATAAAACATTTGACGATGAGCTTAATGAGAAAGAGTGGGATCTTTTAATTGAAGAGACCTATCGCTACTATGCCAATATCGTCTCCTCATTTAGCCAATTTGTCTTAAGGGGTATTGATAAGCTTGCCACTTTAGAAGTTGATATCGTCGCTCCAAGTCATGGGGTGGTGTGGCGTAAAGATCCTTCTAGAATAATTGAATTTTATAAAGATCTGGCTTCATATATGAATGGCCCTGCAGAACCTGTAGTGACCTTTGTCTATTCCAGTATGTATGGCAATACTGCTAAGTTAGTTCCAATCATCAAAGAGACAATAGAAAAAGAGGGCTTAGAGGTGCGTCTACACGAAGTACCTCAAGAACACGCCTCTTTTGTCCTTTCATCTGCTTGGCGTTCAACTGCTTTAGTTATAGGGATGCCAACATACGAGTATAAGATGTTCCCACCGATGTACCACATTTTAGATATCTTCGAAAGAAGTCATCTAAACAACAGAATTGTGATGCGCTTTGGCTCATTTGGATGGTCTGGTGGAGCACAAAAGCAGTTCGATCCCTTTGTTGAGGCTTTGAAGTGGGACAAAGTTGGAGTAGTTGAGTATCAAGGCTCTCCAACAGATCAAGATATACAAAAGGCAGTAGAAATTGCCAAAGAGTTAGCCAATAAAGTTAAAGAGCTACACAAAATTTCCTAATAAAGTGGGATAGGCGCTCACTGGAAGAGATTGAAAGGCGCTCTAATGTTGAGTGAATATCTTTCATATTTGGACCAATTGAAATTGAGTCCATCCCCTCTATTAGGGAGTTAATGATTCCACACTCTAAACCGGCATGGATAGCAGTTATCTCAACGCTGCTATCCATCTCTTTTTCCCAAATCTCTTTTGCTAGTTGTGCTAAATGAGAATCTAAGTTGGGAGTCCAAGCTGGATACCCATTTTCACTAATTGTTTTAGAACCAGCTAATTCGAAGTTTGCACACCAACGGCGAGCCACCATATCTCTCATAGATGATAAAGAGGAGCGGTGGGAGGCAACTACCTCAATTTGTTTGTCACCTGTTTTTACTGAGGCTAAGTTTGTTGAAGTTTCAACAACACCCTCTATCGTTTCACTCATCCTTTCAACTCCGTGTAAGGAGGTGAATAGTGATTTAATAATTGTACTACTTTGTTGTAGCGAGATAACTTTTCTATTAGTAAGTTTAACTAACTTAAAAGAGACATTCAAAGCTGGATCTGAATCAGCATACTCTTTTTTTAACTCCTTAGTTAGTTTTTCAACTGCCTCTGCAGCCTCTTTAAGGTTGTTTGAAGCAATAGCAATAGTAGATTTACAATACGAAGGAATTACGTTGCGTTTAGTTCCCCCCTCAATACTTTGTAGATAAGTTGTACTAACTATACTTATTGCATCAAGTATTCTAGCATTTAAAGTTATAGCATTGGCTCGTTGTTTATGGATTTCTGCACCTGAATGACCCCCTAACAACCCATCAACGATTAATTCAAAGCCATTAAAACCATCTTTTAGGCTCTCTTTTGTCAAATTAAAGATTGCCCTAGTTTCAACGCCACCAGCACACCCGATGTAAATTACACCCTCTGTGTCGCTATCAAGGTTAACCATCAATCTACTATCTACTAAGGTGGGATCAAGACCAAAAGCACCCTCTAAGCCAGTCTCTTCGCTAACAGTTATGATTGCCTCTAAAGGTCCATGAACAGCTTCTTTGTCGGTAAATAAATCTAATATAAGGGCAATGGCAATGCCGTTATCAGCACCTAAGGTAGTGCCTACAGCTTTAATCCAATCCCCATCGACAACAACATTAAGGGGGTCTGTATCAAAGTTGTGTTCAACTCCCTCATCTTTAACACATACCATATCCATATGCCCTTGAAATGCTAATAGGGGAAGATTTTCATATCCCTTTGTTGCTTTAACTTTAATTATTACGTTGCCAGTTTTATCAACGGCATACTCAAAGTTGTTCTCTTTGGCAACTGAGATGAGGTAGTTTCTAATCCCCTCTTCATTGCCCGATTCACGAGGTATTTGAGTTAAGTGATAAAAGTAAGTCCATAAACTTTTATTATTTAATTGGCTAATTGCCTCTTTAAGAGTTTTATTCATATTGATGCTCCTTAATTTAAGCTTATCACAATTGCTCAGTAATGGTGAGTCTGTTAATCCACTTTCCACTACGTACTCTAAATAGTCCCATAATCACTTTGTAAAGCTCTTCCATCCCAACAAAAAGGTAGAGGTAGTTTAAAGGAAGACGTAACAGTAAAACTCCAATAAAAGCAGCAGGAACTCCAATTACCCAAACACCAAACAATTCTGTAAACATTGAAAAGTGGGTATCTCCTCCACTGCGAAGTATTCCAACAATGATAACCATGTTAAAAGCTTTAATGGGCAACAACAGTCCAACAGATACTAAAGTTAAACGAGTCATCTCAACACCAACAGGGGACAATTTAAAGGGTATAAGGAGAGCTGAGGAGAAGGTGATTAAAACACCAGCTAATATTGAGCCCATTATAAAGGCTATTGTAAGTAAGTTTTTAGCATAAGTGCGGGCTAAAGGAATCTCATTTGCACCAATTTTATTGCCCACCATTATTGCACTAGCGTTGCTGATTCCCATCAATACAACAAAGAATAAACCTTGGATTGCTTCAATCACATTCACAGCTGCAATTACTTCAACTCCCATCCTAGCATAGGCAACTTTGTAAGCAGTCATTCCAAGTGACCAAAAAATCTCATTTAAGATAACTGGAGTACAAGTTATTAAATAGAGTTTCACTAACTCTTTATCAAAGGAGAAAAGATCTTTTAAGGAAGCTGCAACAGCTCTTTTTTTACCATAAATTAAATAAAGGAGGAGGAGCATTTCAGCTAAGCGAGCAATAGCAGTAGCAATGGCAGCTCCAGCAACACCAAGTTTTGGGAAGCCCAATTTACCAAAAATTAAAACGTAGTTTAAAATTACGTTAACAATAATTGAAAGGGCAGAGGTGTACAAAGGAGTTCGAGCATCGGTTGTACTTCTTAAGGCAGCTGAGTAGATCATCACTACTGCTGTAAAGAGGTAACTAACAGCAACTATCACTAAATATTGACTACCTAGTTCAACTACTAAGGCATCTTTGGTGAATATCATCAGTAGTTGGTGAGGAAAAAAAAGACTTCCAATTGTTGCAACTAACGATCCTACTAAGTTGGTTATCAAAGCAATTCCAATTACTTTGTGCATCCTTTTAAGATCTTGAGATCCCCAGTATTGGCTAACAAAAATTGCAGCACCGCTACTAACACCAAAATAAAAAAGTGAGATTAAAAAAAAGAGTTGGTTGGCTAGTCCTACAGCAGCTAGTTGCACCTCTCCAACCATCCCAATCATTAAGGTATCAACAAATGAGACTGAAGATATTAAGAGGTTTTGCCCCATGATTGGCAGGGCTAGCATTAGCAGGCGTTGTATAAACTCTTTATTTGAACTATTTAGGGGTTTGAATAACTTAGCTTTCATCTATGTTAGGCACTATATTAGATTGCTTAGTGAGTGTAAATAGAGTATTATTTTGTCCAATTGAGGGTATTAAAATGGGAACTGAGGCATCAAAGAAACCTCTTTACATTATTTTGAATCCAAATGCATCAAAAGGTAAAGCAGCAACGAAGAGGCAAGAGGTTGAGGATTGTTTAAAAAAGAGTGGTGTCGCATATGAGATTGCAGAAACCACTAAGGCTTTTGAGTCGATTGAACTAAGTTACAATGCAACTAAAAATGGGTATAAGCGTATTGTCGCTGCTGGAGGCGATGGAACTGTAAATGAAGTTGTGGAGGGGCTAACAAGAGCCTCTAATGACTTAAATTTAAGTTTTGAAGATAGACCAGAAGTTGCAATCATTCCAATTGGACGGGGAAATGATTTCTCTTTCATTGCCAAAATACCTAAAAATCTTAATGAAGCTTGCAAATTAGCAGTTAAAGGTGAGGTTGTCCTTACCGACTATGGTGAATTTTTTGGGGGCCTTTATCCCGATGGGCGCTGTTTTGTTAATGGAGTAGGAATAGGTTTTGAACCATTAGTTAACTACAAAGCATCCTCTTTTAAAAAGATTGGGGGGATGTTAAGTTATATCTTAGGTTTTATTAAAGTTTTTGTAGATTATCCTGAACCTTCAGAAATTATATTAAAAGCAGATGATAACAAGATAAAGATCTTCAGCCAACAAATTTCTATTTGTAATGGACAGAGGATGGGCTCAACTTTCTACATGGCCCCAAATGCTAAAATTGATGATGGGTTCATTGATGTAGTTTATGCTAATGGGCCTATAAAAAAATCTCAAATCATCGGCTTTGCCTTGAAGTTTATGAAAGGGACCCAATTAAAGAGTGAACGCTTCTCCTCTTTAGTTGCCACTGAGGTTAGTGTCACTACAAATGGGCAAGATAGTTTAGTAGTTCATGCCGATGGCGAAGCAGTTTCCTTAGGTTGTGCATCAATTAAGGTGAAATTGTTTTCAAAACAATTAAAATTAGTAAGAAAAATTTAGTCCTTATTTGACTAATGCCATCTCTCGTTGTATTCTTTACCGTGCGTGAGTTTGTATTTTTTTTCGTATTGAGACTTTTAGGAGCATATGTTGATAAATGATTTAGTACCGTCGGTACATTTTTACGACCAAGATTTTGTTGACGTTTACAACAGAACTTGGGTCTGGATTGATGAGTTTTGGACACAGGGGACAAAGGGAAACAGCTTCAGCGGAGGATACTTAAGTTATCCTAAGCAGAAGACGTTTAACCAACTGTATAGTTGTATGTCGGCCCTCTTTTTAGTCTATAGCAATCAAAACTACTCTCCATTCCCAGCGCTCGACTTTTTTTATGCCAAACAGACTGAAGATGGGGCAATTTATAGTGACTACTCAATTGAAGATGGTTCGCCTGTATTAAGTGATGATAACCCTCTAGGAGTTAGCATCCCCCTCTTTGCATTTGTTGAACACGCCTTTTACCACAAGATTGGAAACAAAAAAAGGCTTAAGGAGATTGTTGAGCCATTAGAGAAACACTTTGATTGGTTAAAAGATAATTTTAGAAGGGAAAATGGATTGTATTCAGTTCCCGTTTCTGCCTTAAATAGTGGTAATATAGATCGTTCTCAAGTTTACTACCCAGTTGATTTCAATGCACAGTTGGCAGTTAATGCCCTCTATATGTCGGCCATTGGTGATATCTTAAACGACAAGGAGTTGAGCTTTAGATACAAAAGGCTCTATTTCTCTCTTAAAACAAGAATAAATGCCTTGATGTGGAATGGTGATGAGCAATTCTATTTCGATTTAGATATTAAAGAAAAACAAGTAATTAAAAAACACATTGGCTCTTATTGGACCTTGTTAGCAGAAATTCCAAATGAGGAAAGAGGGGATGGCTTTATTGCACACCTTAGTAATCCCAACTCTTTTGGTACAGAAAACCCTTTCCCCAGTATTCCAGTTGATGATCCTCAATTCTCTGAAGAGGGTAATGGATTTTTAGGTTCAGTAATCCCATTTAATACTTTCATGGTTGTTAAAGGACTAGAACAGTATGGGAGATTTGAGTTTGCCCGCGAGTGTGCAATTAGACACCTTTACTTCATCTTAGATACCCTTCATCCCAATGGAGAAGAGGGAGGAGATGTTTGGGAAGCTTATCAAGCAATGAAAGAGGGTGCTGCAACTAGTGGGAATCTTAAAAACTTCCCTAAAAATAGGTTTTTACCAATGGTAGGGTTAGCCACAATCACCTTGATGATTGAAAACATCATTGGGTTGGATATCTCCTTACCTAGAAAAACTGTTGATTGGACAATGGCGACCTTAGAGACTATGGGAATAGAAAAACTCTCTTTAAAGCGCAACATGATTACAATCTTAAGTAATAAACAAGCTAGAGGGTGGGAAATAAGATTAGAGTCTGAAAAACTTTATTATTTTACAATTGAGATTCTTGCCGATAAGAAAAAGAAGACACTTCCTATTCCTAGTGGTAAGTGTTCAATGTTAATTGACAAGTTGTAATAATGGGAAAATGGTTAGGTAAAATTATTGGCGGTGCCATTGGACTATCCTTAGGTGGCCCATTAGGGATGATTGGGGGAATTGCCTTTGGCAATCTTTTCGATAGCGCCTCACAAATAACAACTACAACAAACAGTTTTGATTCTGTCCAACAAGAGGGGGAAGCTATCTTCTTTATAGCTACCTTTTCAATGTTGGCTAGGATGGCTATGGCTGATGGCAGACTCTTAAAAGAGGAAATAGAGACTGTAAATAATTTTATAGATCACGATTTAAAACTTGATCCACAAAGCAAAGTTGTTGCCCAAAAAATATTTAATACCTCATTATCACAAAAAATTGGCTTTGAAGAGTTTGCAAATCAGTTTTATCAAAAGTTTGCCAATGAAAAAGAGATGCTTTTATTGATGGTTGATATCTTAGTGCGAGTTGCATCCAGTGATAAAACTATCAGTGAGAAAGAGCGCTATTTTATAAATTACGCAGCAACATTGTTTAGAATAAGTGACAATGAATTAAACAGAATTATCACAAAGTACTTAGGCTCAACTTTAGATTTAGATAAAGCTTATTTAGCTCTTTCTTTAGATAAGAGCTCTTCAATTGATGAGATTAAAAAAAGTTATCGTAAATTAAGTCGCGACTTTCATCCCGATATGATTGCCTCTAAAGGTCTGCCTGAAGAGTTCACCCTTTTTGCCACTGAGAAATTTCAAGAAATCCAAGCTGCTTACGAGTTGATTAAAAAAGAGCGAAACTTCTAATCACCAAAGTCGATTCTTCCTCTAAGAGAACGTGCTAAAGTAAGTTTATCAACATACTCTAAATCCCCTCCGATAGGGACACCAGAGGCTAACCTAGTTACTGTAATCTCTTTTCCTTTAAGAAGGTGGCGTAGATACATCGCAGTAGTATCACCCTCTTCAGTTGGGTTAGTGGCAATTATTATTTCATGAAAAGAGCCCTCTTCAACTCTTTTCATTAGACGATTAAAGTCTAATTGATCAGGTCCTATTCCCTCTAAAGGAGAAAGAGCTCCACCTAAGACATGAAAAAGACCGTTGTAAGCACCACTGGAAGCTATCGTTACTACATCTTGGGGTTCTTCAACAACACACAATAAGCTTCGATCGCGCTCAGAGGATGAACAAACAGGACATGGATCTACTTCAGTGTAAGAGCCACAAATTGAACATGGCTTTATCAGTTGTTGAATTCGTTCAATTAAAGAGGCTAGTTGCCCATTGTAAGAGGGATCAGTTTTTATTAAGTGATAGGCAAGGCGAAAAGCGCTCTTAGGTCCAATTCCTGGTAGACGGGTTAAGAGTTTACTAAGTTGCTCAAGGGAGTTCATCATAGGCCCCCTTGGGCCATTGTTGCTGCCTCATCTTTTAAAAGATTTTGCACCTCTTGTGCTGCAGCATTAAAAGCTGCTGCAACTAAAACTTCTAAAGTTTTAACATCGTTTGGATCAACAATTTCAGGTGATATCTTTAAAGAGATTATTTGCATCTTCCCATTAACTACAACTTCAACCATCCCAGCACCACTGGTCCCTTCTGCTCTTAAGTTGTCCAATCTCTCTTGCATCCCTTTCATATGTTGTTGGATGTTTTGCATATTTTTAAATAAATCAAAAGGATTCATTACTCCTCCGTTATAACTTCGCCTCTAAACATTGAGGCTATAGTATTTGCTAATTGACTATTATTCTCTTTTTTCTCTTTGCTCTGAGGTTGCTCTTTGAAACGAACAAACTCAATAGGCCCACTGTAGCCAGTACTCTCTAAAATAAGTTCTTGCAATTTTTCCTTATTTTTAGAGGCGCTGTCTAAGGCAAAAGGGGAACCAAATACAAGCTTTAAAGATTTATCATCTTGGGTAAAGCTAATTATATGACTTAAATAAACTCCCAGCTGATCTCGTTGAGTGGAGAGTTTTTGAATAATTTCTGTTAAGTCATTTTGTGTAAATGGGCGAACCTCTTTTTGTTGTTGTTCAACTTGCTTTACTGGCTCTTGCTCTTTTGGTTTTGCTTTTAAAGCTGTTGTTGAAACAACATTATCTCCAATAAAATTTTCTTTAATATTTTCAAGTTTTCTAATTAAGGTAAAAGAGGAGGCCATCTGATCTAAGTTGGTTAATCTACTAATTGCCAACTCCAACTCAAAACTTGGGTTTAGCGAATAGCGAATATTGCGATAAAGTTCTAAAAAGAGTTCCAGTGCTGCCTCAATTTGTTCAGTATTAAATGCTTTAGTAATAGTTGGCGGTATTTGTGAAACTTGAATGCCTAAGATAGTTTCACTACTAATGTCTCTGTTTATTAAAAGGAGAGTTCTCAAATAAGTTGCCATCTCTTTTACAATTTGTTCCACTGAGACCCCTTTTTCTAAAAGGGTGAATAAAAACTGTAAAGAGGTTTTCTTATCTTTAGCAACAACTGCTAAAAAGAGCTCATTGAGTTTATCCAGCCCTGCTAATCCAAGTTTCTCCTCAATGAGCTTCATTGTGATGTTGTTGTTGCTAAAAGCTACAACTTGATCAAATAGGGTGTAGGCATCTCTTAAAGAGCCTGTTGCCTCTTTGGCAATCCAAAACAGAGCTTGCTCTTCGTAGGTGACATTCATCTCTTTAGCTGTTTGTTCTAAAGAGTCTTTAATAGTCTCTAAAGGAATTAACTGAAAGTGAAATTGTTGACACCTACTGGTTATAGTAGCAGGTACTTTATGTATTTCAGTAGTAGCAAAGATAAACTTAACGTAAGAGGGGGGCTCTTCAATAGTTTTTAAAAGGGCGTTAAAGGCACTAGTTGAGAGCATATGAACTTCATCGATGATATATATTTTATAACGAGATGAAGTTGGTGGGAAAAGAATCTCATCTTTAATAACTCTAATGTCGTTAACGCTTGTGTTACTAGCTCCATCAATTTCAATAACATCGACAGAGTTGCCAGCAGTTATTGCTAAGCAGTTGGAACAAACTCCACAAGGATAGGGAGTGGGCCCTTTTTCACAGTTTAAAGCTTTTGCCAAAATACGAGCTAGTGAGGTTTTACCAACTCCGCGTGGACCACTAAAAAGATAGGCGTTGGCAATTTTGCCCATCTCAATCCCATTTTTCAAAGTTGAGACAACAAATTGTTGTCCAACTAGGTTATCAAAGAGTTGAGGACGCTTTCTGGTTGCTGTTACTTCAAATGCCATTTTGTTGCCACTATCCCTTTTTTATCGACATAGGAACTATACCACGGCTAGTAGATAATTAAAAACCCCCTCAGCATGATAAATCACCTGCGTCTCACCGTTAAATCACTTACCGCTGCTACCTTCCGGTCCTGACGGATTTAGGCGATCAACGGTAGCGCAGAATCTACCATATAGCCAAGGGGGAATACGGAGAGGGGGGGATTCGAACCCCCGGGGCTTTTAGGCCCATACCCTTTCCAAGGGTACACCTTCGACCACTCGGACACCTCTCCAAATAGAAGCGGAGAGAGAGGGATTCGAACCCTCGGTACCGCAGAACGATACAACGGATTTCGAATCCGCCTCCTTCGACCACTCGGACATCTCTCCCGACAGAATAGGCAATTTTCGTAGCCAAGAGGATTCGAACCTCCGACCTTCAGATCCGCAATCTGGCGCTCTATCCAGCTGAGCTATGGCTACAAGAGATCACTAAGATCTCGATATAAAAAACGGAGAGGGGGGGATTCGAACCCCCGGTACCGTCACCAGTACAACTCCTTAGCAGGGAGCCCGATTCAACCGCTCTCGCACCTCTCCTAAGTTACCTTTCCTGATGGGGAAAAACGCAAACGGAGAGAGAGGGATTCGAACCCCCGGAAGCTCGCGCCTCAACGGTTTTCAAGACCGCCTCCTTCAACCTCTCGGACATCTCTCCAATCAGAATTTTCACTATAATGAGGGGGCTAATCTTTGTCAAGGTAAACACGCTTGACACTAAAAAACACAAAGAGCATCATTGTAATATGAGTAAGGTAAAAATGGAAAAGCTCCTTGGTTCACACATGGCTGAGGAGGCGCTAAGAGTAACTACAAATCTCATTGATAAATACAAAGAGCGCCCCAGTGGTTCTGATGCCACTTTAGCTGTGGCTAAAGAACTTGCAAATACCTTAAAAAACTACTCAGATAAAACTGAAATTGAATACTTCCCTTTTTACCCAAAAGCCTTTTATGCCTCAGTTAAAATAGTTGCTTTAACTTATATTGTTGCCCTTATTTTTATGTGGCTATCAATTCCTTTTATCCCCTCTATTTTATTAATTACTTCTCTTGTAGTTAGTGGTAGTCAATTTGTTTTATACAAAGAGGTAATTAATCGCCTTTTTCCTTTAGAGGAGGGGGCTAATGTATATGCAGTTATTGAAAGTAGTGAGAAAAGTTATCAAACAGTAATCTTTAGTTCTCATCACGACAGTAGCCCAATTGTTAATAGTGATGAAAAAGAGAAACAAAATAGAATAATAGCCTTTGTCTCTTATGTAGCTTTAATTGCTCTAAGCTTATTTCAAAGCTTCAACCTTTCTAAAAAGTGGATTATTTATCCTTTGTTAATAGTTGCAACAGTAGCTTTGTATTGGGTTGTGAAACTTTTTAAATACCATTTAAAAGAACACTCTTCTGGTGCTGGTGATAATTTAATCTCCAGTGCAATGGGATTAGAGATAGCCAAATACTTTAATGAAAAGAGGCTAAAACATACCAAAGTAATAGTTGCCTCTTTTGATGGGGAAGAAGTTGGGTTAGCAGGGTCACGCTACTTTTATAAAACAAACAGAGATTTATTTAGTGGCACTGTTTATAACTTCAATGTTGATTCTATTTACAATGCTAAAGATCTCTCATTTTTAACTAGTGATATCAACGGAACTCTTAAACTCTCTCAACAGATAGCCACTAGCTGTGTTGAGGTTGCTAAGTCGATGGGTTATGAAACTTTTAGTCAACCAATTCCTTTTTTAGGGGGCGCAACAGATGCCTCTGTTGCTGCTAAAGAGGGGTATGAAGCAACTACTTTAATTGGCTTTGATTACGATGATAAAAATGTCCCCTTACACACTAAAGAAGATTTACCTAAAAGAATTGAAAAAGAGGCAGTTAAAAGAGTTCTCTCTATAGCAATAAGATTTATTGAACGAGTAGATAACAACCTTATTTGATTATAGCTTTTCCGTTACTTAAATTTATAATCTGCTCTTTAACTTTTTCAACATTAATTGTTGGTAAAGTTAGTTCAATAGTTACATCTGTTTCAAACTTCTCATCCATAGATGCATCATTTTCTTCAAAGATCAGTTTAGCTTGTTCATAAAACTCATAACCAATGATTATTGTTAAACTACTTTTTTCAATTAGCTTTTCAGTTTTAAGAACTTGTAAAACTTCCCTAGTTGCATCGCTGTAGGCTCGCACTAAGCCCCCAGTTCCCAATAAGGTTCCCCCAAAGTAGCGGATTATCATAACAAGGATGTTGGTGATGCCACTTCCTTTTAAAACTTCAAAAGCAGGTCTACCAGCGCTGTTTTTAGGTTCTTGATCATCACTGTAACTAAATTGATCCCCTTTTTTACCAACTACAGCAGCGTGCACTACATGAGCTGCGTGAGGGTGTTCATTTCTAGTAGCAGTTATATTCTCTTTAATTTGAGTAACAGAGGCTATTGGTTTAGCAATAGCAATAAAGCGCGATTTTTTAACAAATATTTCTACTGTTTTCTCTTCTAAAGGGATTCTCATAACTCTATCTTACCACTTATGAAAGAAAAAATTGTCAACATCTTCATCTAAAAGAGCATTAAAAGAGGCACTAGCGCTATTTAGACTCTTAAAATCATCATCATTAAGGACAAAGTTGTAAGAGTTAATGGTTTTTTCAAGTTGCTCTTTAGTTCGTGAGCCACTAAGAACAATATCTATTTGATGTCTTAATACCCAACTTAAAGCAATGGTGGCGTTATCAACACCATTTTTAGTGGCAATTTCATCAACTAAATCTAACAGTTCGTTAAAAGAAGTGTTGTACCTACTTTCAAATGGGAACAACATCTTCCGCCAATCATTCTCTTTTAAATCTTCAACTTTTTTGTATTTGCCACCTAAAAGACCCACTGCTAGTGGACTGTAGCTAACCATCTTTATGTTGTTATCTATACAAAACTCTTTTTGCTTAAAATATGGACGAGAGTACAATAAAGAGTGGTGAAATTGAGAGTAATCAATCTTAGTAACTTCAGTTGCCTCTTTTAGTAATTTTAAAGGGAAGTTGCTAACTCCAATTGAGCCAATTACGTTTTCTTTTTTTAGTTTATCTAGTTCAACTAAGTAGGGATTAATCTCTTTTTTAGAAGAGGGCCAATGGATGTATAAGAGGTCAATAGAAGAAGTGTTCATTCTTTTTAAAGACTTATTAACTAAAGAGGGGATTTGAGAGGCACTAGGGGGAAGTAGAATTTTAGTTGCAATTGTGAACTCTTTTCTATTTATTTGGTTGGAAAAGCGGCGTAGCTGCTGAGAAACAATTTGTTCACTAATGCCCTTGCCATAATTTTGGGCACTATCAAAATGGCGTATGTTATTTCTTATTGCCCAGTGGATAGTTTTAATTGAATCTTTATAGTCTTGGTCCCAGAGATTGCCTCCAAAGGACCAACACCCTAAAGCTAATCTCATTGCACCTCAAACACCGAATGGCTAACCATTTTATTATCTTTAAAGATGAATCTACCTTCAAAGACTTTCCCCTCTAGGGCCATAGGGAGCCATAAAATATCATCTTCCCACATTCTGTCGTAAGGAAGTTCTTCTATTGGGCACCAAAATGGCTTTGCTTCATCACTTTCTTTCAACTCTCCACTAAAAGTGGAGGTAAAAAAGACTTGTCCTTTCATAGCCATTCCATCATCAAATTGGAACTGTAGTAATCCTCGATACTCTAAATCGGCAACTTCTAAGTTAACTTCCTCTTTAACTTCTCTAATAGCAGCTTCCATAGGGCTCTCGCCCTCTTCAATGTGTCCCCCTGGGGCACTTACATTCCCTTCTCCAAAGCCACTTTTTTTGTTGATAAGTAAAACTTGCTCTTTTTGGCGATCAACGATGTAACAAAGAACTGCATCGTCGGTGATGGGCCAGTTTTCCCAATCAATTTGATCTACATCAGTTGCTTCTATTGGTTTTTTATACTCTTTAGGGCGACAATCGTAACAAAGGTTGTCATCAAAATATAAAGTTACTTCAAAAGGAAGTTTAGCATTACAACTAGCACACTTTGTTTTGAAAATAAAGATTCTGTCTTGAAAGGCATAAGCTATCGCTATAGGTATTAACAATGTTACTATTGCTAAATAGTGAGGCCATCCTTGTTGTAAGATGACGGCTATTGTTAATTGCCAAATGAAAAAGAGAACAGCAATAAAAAGAGTTGCCTTTCTTTTATTATTGCTTTTAGGAACATACTTTCTTTGAAAGATGTTCACTAAAAGGATAACGATTAAAATAAAAAGAAAATTGTCAGCTATTTTTTCTAGTATCATGGTGTTGACACTACATTGCACTTCGACAAAAATCAAGTCAAAGGAGATCAGATGGAACTCTCTGATGTTAAAAAAGATAACTTTCTAAAGAGCTTAGGGTTTCCCACCTTAAGGATAGAATCTACCTACACCCATTTTGATTTTAAAACTGCCTCTAGAAGAATTTTAATTATTGGACCAATGGGATCTGGTAAAACTGAATTCGCTGCCAGAATTTGGCGAGATGCAATTGTTGCTAGAAATAAAAGTTCTTTAATAAAAGATCAAACCACAACTAATGGTGCTGATCGCCGTAAAATCTTTTTCATCAGATCTGTAGTTGATAAAGAGCGCTTTAAAGAGTACCCCGATGATGCTTTAGCTTATAGAGGTGGTTACATTCAATGTGGAGATAACATAGCAACGATTAAAGACTCTTTTGATTTAGAAAAAGTTATTGAAGCTAATCCAACAGTTGGTACCTTTATAATAGATGAAGGCTCTTTTTACGATGAGAGAATTGCCTACGTTGTGCAAAAGCACTCTGTTAGTAGAGGTGTTATTTTTATCTTCCCAACCCTTATATTAAATTTTAGGCGCGACATTTTTAATACAACAGCACGTTTAATGTTAGATATTGCAACAGATGTTCTTCCAGTTAGTGCCTATTGTGAACACCCCGATTGTTTAAATGAGGCTTTTTACACATACCGCTACTACTTAGTGGATGGCACAGAGTGTCCTGCTTTGTACTTTGATTCACTAATAATTGTTGGAGGAGATAGTGTTGTAGATAGCCCCGATTATCCTAACTACTGTGCAAGGTGTGAAGAGCACCACTATTTGCCAGCTAAAGAGTACACCTTCTTAACTTTAAAACCGCTAGGTGAAAAAGCACTTAAAAATGAGATTGACCCTTTAGTAAAGGAACTGGAGGCTCTAAAAAAATCAATCGAAAGTTCACTACTTTATGAAAGCATTAAAAATGAGAAGAATGAATCTCATCTAAATAGTCTTAAAGTTGGCAAGCTAGCAGAGAAAGCTCTTATCTACCTATTTCATGAACAAAACATCCTAACTGAAGAATTACTGGTTTATTTAGCTTATAAACTGGACTTAGATCGCCCATACATGGAGAAAATTCTCAATGATAATCTAAG
>Ga0265293_10000888_pt1 | contig 69130 bp, 57 predicted proteins | sample Munlanlewell138R_FD_192505 | JGI IMG/M metagenome (GOLD analysis project Ga0265293, IMG submission 192505) | Leachate microbial communities from a municipal landfill in Southern Ontario, Canada - Leachate well 138R | ecosystem: Engineered > Solid waste > Landfill > Unclassified | place: Canada... | reverse complement strand
AAAGTCTAGAGGTAGCAACGGAATCTGCAAGCATACTTGATCAGAATCTTTTGATTCTTCTGGGAGGGAAGCCAAAAGAGACAAATTTAACCGGTAAAGATCTTCAGAGAACTCAAGTCGTGTTTGATCAAGCGATGGGAATTCCACAGGTGCAGCTGCAGTTTTCAGACGAAGGAGCCCAAAAATTCTTAGAGATAACGAGTCGGAATATCGGAAAAAGTGTTGCAATAGTGCTCGATGATCAGATAATTAGCGCGCCAGTTGTGCAGCAAGAGATTTCAGGTAGTACTGCTGTTATTACAGGGAGTTCTAATGTCGAAGAGGCAAACAGACTCTCTATAGCGCTTAATGCTGGAGCTCTTCCAGCACCGCTTGATTTAGTAGCACAGAGTTCTATAGGTCCATCACTTGGGAAAGTATCGTTGGACAAAAGTATTTTTGCAGCAATAATAGGATTTCTATCAGTAATAATATTTATGATTTATATCTATCGAAAAGAGGGATTTCTTGCATGTATTGCATTGGGAGTTTATACACTGATAAACCTATTTATTTTTAAACTTATTCCAGTAACATTAACACTTGCAGGAATTGCTGGAATAGTACTTTCTATCGGAATGGCAGTTGATGCGAATATTTTAATATTTGAGCGAATGCGTGAAGAGTTGAAGAATGGAAAACCTCGGAAAATTGCAATCCAAAATGGTTTTAAGCGTGCATGGCCGTCAATTAGAGATACGAATGTTACGAGTATAATTACAACTATTATTCTTTTTTACTTTGGGAGCAGTATTGTAAGAGGGTTTGCGCTGACTCTTTTTATCGGGATCGTAGTGTCGATGTTTACTGCCGTTACAGTAAGCAGAAACTTATTATTAGTATTTGATTCTAACGAGAAATAATGAATGTTATAGGAAATAGAAAAATATTTTTAGGAATTTCTGGGGTACTCACGATGGTGAGTATTTTCCTTTTAATTGTGTATGGATTGCGACTCTCTATCGATTTTAACGGTGGATCACGACTTGAAATACCGCGTACAGACGAAATTTCTAGGGAAAAAGTTGAGGATGCGTATAATAAATCTAATAGGGAGATAAATTCTATTCAAGAAACTGACAGGAGTTATAAAATTAGCTCTGAAAGCCTTTCAGAAGAAAAAAAAGATGTAATTGTTGGAGAGCTCGGAGTTTCTGAGTTGAGCTTTGAAGTGCTTGGTCCTACGATTGGGGCTGAAACGCGGAATAAGGCATTTATGGCAGTTGCTATTGCGATTGTTGCGATAACTGTTTATATTGCACTTGCATTTCGAAAAAGTAGCCAAGCTGTTTCTTCTTGGAAGCTGGGAATTTCTGCAATTCTTGCACTTGCTCATGATGTAATAGTAACTCTCGGATTCTTTTCATTGTTTGGGGTTCTTTTCGGAGTAGAAATTGACACGTTATTTGTTACAGCGATTCTGACTATTATTGGATTTTCTGTTCATGACACGATCGTGGTGTTTGATAGAATTAGAGAAAATATTGCAACAAACGTGAGAAATCTTCCCTTTGAAGTAATTGTAAATAATTCGATTACGGAAACTCTTGGGAGGAGTTTGAATACTTCTATGACAGTTTTATTTATACTTATCGCAATGGTTTTGTTTGGAGGAGAAAGTATCAGATGGTTTGTGGTGGCATTTATTATTGGTGTAGTTGTTGGGACCTATTCATCAATATTTATCGCAGCACCGTTACTTCTCGAATGGCATAATTTTGATAACCGTGGAGGATTTAAGAAGCTCAAAGAAACCATTAAAAAAAAGATGAATAGAAAGTAGTTAATAATTAAGAAAGTTCTTCTCGGACAATTCTGCTTACTAAGCCTCCATCAGCCTTTCCTTTTACTTGTGGCATGACGACTCCCATAAGTTTACCCATATCAGATTGGTTGATTGCATTGGTTGTTTCTTTTGCCCCTTTTATTATTTCTCTGATTTCCTCTTCTGACATTTGTTTAGGCTGATATGATATAAGAATATTAAGTTCTTTCTCTTCCTTTTCTGCCATCTCCAATCGTTCGCCTTTTTTATAAAATTCAATTGATTCTTTTCTTTTCTTAATCTCTCGTGAGATAATGGTTAAAATATCTTCATCCGTTGCTTCATAGCCAAGCCCCTTCTCAATTTCATAGTTTTTTAGTGCAGAAAGTAAGAGTCGAAGTGTTGAGATCCTTAACTCATCTTTTGCAAACATTGCTGTTTTCAAATCTGATTTAATTTTTTCTTTCATATATAAGTATTATACTCTATTTTTCTTTCAACGCTCGAATTCTAGAAAGTAAGAAGTTGCGATCATTTTTAGAAAGATCTTCATCAACTTCTTCAAACAATACTTGTAGGATTTTTCCAACTTCGCGTCCTGGGGGAATGTTGAGCTCTTTCATAATATCATTTCCATCAATTGCTAGGTCATTAATAGAGAATGGGGGGTTGAGTTGCTCTGAAAGACGCTCTTTAAATTTTTTTAATCTCCAACTCTCTGCAACCTGAGTTCCTCCGCCGAGCCTATCACCAATTCTCAAATCTATCATATCCGCTACATTTTCTATCCCTACGCGTCTGATGAATCGACGAATGGCGCTGTCTGTAATGTTTTCATCAATTGTAAACATATGCCATCGAATAAGGGTATAGATTTTTTCTCGCTCCTTTTTCGAAAAATGGAATCTATCAGCAATGTTTTTTGCGATTCTGCTTCCCACTACTTCGTGGTTGTAGAAAATCACATATCCACTTTCATCAATAGATGCGACATCTGGTTTCCCGACATCATGGAGTAATGTTGCAAATCTGACGAGCGGATCACTTGATGGGCAATATTTAAGTGATAAAACGTTATGAGTGAAGACATCATCTTTGTGATGTCTACCGGGGCGTTTTTGCGAAATCCCCTTTCCTCTCGTGAGTTCTGGAAGGATAATTTCTAAAATTCCTACATTATCTAAAAGCATAACCCCTTCGTATGGGAAATCACTTGCAAGTATTTTTAGTAACTCTTCCCGGATTCTTTCATAGGAAATACGAGAAATGAGCTGATTGTTTTTCTTGATTGCCTTCCAAGTTTTTTCTTCAATAGTGAATTCCAGTTGAGTTGCGAATCGTATAGCTCTTAGCATTCTGAGAGCATCTTCTTGGAATCGCTCGTCAGGATTTCCTACTGCACGAATAATCCTTTTATCCAAATCCTTTTTTCCGTTCGTCAAGTCAATAAGTATCTGCTCATCGTCTTTGATTTCAATTGCAAGACTATTTACTGTAAAATCTCGTCGCGTTACATCCTCTATTAGTGTCTTCCCCCATGAAACAGACTCAGGATGTCTGAAGTTTTTGTACCCTCCTTCTGTGCGAAAAGTTGTAATTTCCACAATAGTAACTACCTCTTCGTCTTTTTTTATTGGCACTCCTACCGTACCGTAAGAGTTATCGTAGTAACTATCAGGGAATATTTCCTGAATTTGTTCAGGAGTGGCATTTGTCGTCAGGTCCCAATCTTTGACTTTACGTTCCAGTAGGAGATTTCTTACACAGCCACCAATAAGGTATACTTCAAATCCTGCATTTTGAATTGCTTTGTATAATGTGATAATTTCATCAGGTATCAAATATTTCATATAATAATGTGATGCTTATTTGCAGTATATCATGAAAAAATGGAAAATATTAACTTCAGAAACAGTCAAATCTGAAGATGATGTTATTAAAACACTTATTGCTGAAAGAAATTTTGATGAGTCATTTCTTCACCCTAGACTATCTAATCTCACGATAGAAAAATCTGGGATTGATAAAAAGGAATTACAGAAAGCAATCATTCGGATCCAGGAGGCAATTAAAAAAAATGAAAAGATCGTAATTTTAGGAGATTATGATGTAGATGGGATTTGTGCATCTGCAATTTTATGGGAAACGATTTATAAAAAATATAAAAATATCTTCCCTTATATCCCTGATAGATTTTCTGAAGGATATGGTATTTCAGAAAAAACGTTAGAGAATATTTTAGAAAAATATCCCGATGTGAAACTCATCATAACAGTAGATAACGGGATCGTGGCAGTAGGACCTGTGGAGATCGCAAAAGAAAAAGGAATAGACGTGGTTATTACTGATCATCATGTTGCGGGAGAATTATTACCAGATGCGTATGCTATCGTGCATACTACATATTTTTGCGGTGCAGGGGTTGCATGGATGTTAGCACGCGAATTAGGATTTGAAGATGATGAAGCAATGCAGGAAAAATTAGAGCTTGCGTGTCTTGCGACTATTGCAGATCTGGTGCCACTTACTGATTTGAATAGAGTTATCGTGATTTTTGGACTTGAGTATTTGCGAAAGACGCGTCGACCAGGATTGCAAGAGCTTTATAAATCTGCAGGAATTGAATCGGAAAAAATTTCAGAGTATCACATTGGTCATGTAATTGGTCCCAGAATCAATGCAAGCGGAAGAGTCTTTCATGCGATAGAAAGCCTCAGATTGCTTTGTACAAATGATAAGAGATATGCTGAAAAAACTGCGCAACATCTTGAGTCTACAAATAAAAAACGTCAGCAAATGGTATCGGATTCTGTGCAGCATGCAAAGCTTACAGTTCTCCAGAAAGACTTTGGGAAAATCATTGGAGTTAGTCATAAGACGTACTCTGAAGGAGTAGTTGGACTAATTTCCTCAAGACTTGTTGAGGAGTACTATCGTCCGGCATTTGCAATCTCTGCCGGAGAGACCGTATCAAAAGGTTCTGCTCGAAGTATCCACGGAGTAAATATTATAGAGCTCTTGCGTTCAGTTTCTCATCTCCTAATAGAACTTGGTGGACATCCGATGGCTGCAGGATTTTCTTTGGAGACTGCAAAGATTGGAGATTTTTTTGTAGCGCTTGAGGAGAAGCTAATAGGGATAGATGAAGAGATTTTTCAGAAGACGCTCGATATAGATATGGAGCTTCCGGTAGAAATTATTACAAAGTCTTTGTATAAGAGGTTGCAGAAATTATCTCCGTTTGGAATTGCAAATCGAGAACCAATTTTTGCAACACGGGAAATCTTTGTAAAAGATATACGTTTCTTGGGAAAAGATAAATCTCATCTTAAATTGAAGATTGAAAAGAGTGGAGAAAAATTTGATGCAATTGGGTTTGGCCTAGCACAAAAATATGAATTGAGAGTTGGGGGGAAAATAAATATTGCCTACACTTTAAGTCTTAATGAATGGAGGAATGCAGAGACACTCCAATTTATAGTTAAGGATATTATCGTTTTAGATTGATTTATATATTATTATTTGGTAATTGGTTTGTCAGGAGATATTCTTCCTGTTCTCTCATGATTTGATGTCTTCTCCGAGGTTTTTTCTTAGATTCTTTTGAAGAGACACCTTCATTATCTTTTTTAATCGGAAGAATATCTGGGATTATTTCGTTGAGCGCATCAATCACATGCGGTGCTTTGCCAATATCTGTCATGGCAAGCGTTACGTTATTAACATTTCGAGTTACATCAACACTTGGCACGTTGGCATTTCTCAAAAGTTCTCTATAGCCTGGTATTACCTGAGAAGCTGCTTCAAGCAAAAGAGATTCATCTGAGCACAATATCCGTGCCTCTCTTGATGCGTGTATTTGTTGTCGTTCTTTCATTTTGACAATAAAAAAACTCCCGTATATATTTGGGAGTTTCATAAAATGTCCTACACAAAACTCCCCTAGGCCTTAAAGGCTTTGGAGTAGATATTAATGTATAGGCAAATATTCATCGCCAGACGATTATAGACCTGCTTCGGAAGATTTGTCAATAGTAAGATGCTCTGAAGGAATTTGTGCTTGTGTGATATTATATCTAAATATGAATGAACACAGAGTGCTTGCACTTGAGGCTAATGAGAAGATAGGAGAAACAGTTTTTGTAAAAGGTTTTATTCAGCGAGTTCGACTTCATGGAAAGCTTGCGTTTTTTGATCTGCGCGATAGAACCGGGATAATTCAAGTCGTGACAGTAAGCGAAGAAGTCATAGAGGAATTATCGAATTTGCAGGTCCAGTCAGTTGTAGAATTTAGAGGGCTTGTAAAAGAGCGAGGGCAGCGATATAAAAATGAAAATCTTCCAACAGGAAGGATAGAAATAGAGGTGATCTCAGATTTTAGTGTTTTATCAAAGGCAGATATAATGCCGTTTGATATGGGAGTTGAAGAGTTAAACCTCCAGCTCCCAACACTCCTTGATTATCGGACACTCGCCTTGAGAAATAAAAAGGTTGCAGATATATTTTTGGTTCAGGCGTCTATCTTGAAGGGATTTCGAAATGCTGCCGAAAAGCAAGATGCAACGGAAATTGTTGTTCCGACAATTTCTGCTTCTGCGACAGAAGGAGGAGCAGAAGTTTTTCCTGTTAAATACTATGACCATGATGCCTATCTTACGCAGAGCCCACAGCTGTATAAGCAGATGATGGTACCAGTGTTTGAACGAGTCTTTACGATATCTCATGCATATCGAGCAGAGCCTTCCGTTACGACTCGTCATCTTTCAGAAAATACTCAGCTGGATATGGAGATAGGATTTGTAAACTTTTCTGAGCTTTTAGATATTTTAGAAACAGTAATTACGGATACACTTAAGTTTGCAGAAGAAAGAAATCGAGAAATTCTTTCTGCATATGGAGTTGAAAGAATTGCATTTGATAGTATTCCAAGATTGAAACTTTCTGAAGCTCAAGAAATTATTTATCAAGAGTTTAATCGTGATGTTCGTGGAGAGAAGGATTTAGGGCCACAGGATGAAGTGGATATTTCAGCTTGGGCGCTCAAGAATCATAACTCAGATTTGGTTACGATTACACACTTCCCTACAAAAAAGCGAGCGTTTTATACAATGCCGGATCCAGAGAATCCAGAATTGAGCCTTTCATTTGATATTTTATTTAGAGGTGTAGAAATTTCCAGTGGAAGTCAGAGAATTCATGACTATGAAAAACTAGTTATCGCAATTAAAGATCGCGGTATGGATCCTGAAAATTTTTCTTTATATCTCCAATCTTTTCAGTATGGGATGCCACCTGAAGGGGGATTTTCCTTTGGACTTGAGCGGATAACTATGCACATGTTGAACCTTGCAAATGTCCGTGAAGCGTCGTTGTTCCCAAGAGATATGGAGCGCGTTGATGTTCGCCTTAAAGAAATCCAAAAGAAAAACAAATAAAAAAGCCCCACAATCTCAGGGAAAAAAGATATTGTATGTTTTTTTGCTCATATTAGGAGCGAATTGTATCGTTTTATTTTTTCTTATATATTTTATTGTAAAACTCTATATGGTATCAGCGAGCTCTTCCACTCAGAGCGAAATACCAATTACATCTCTCCCACAGATGAGTGACAATTCTGAGATTCTCGTTTCTGCCAGATCCTACACAGTATATGATCCAGCAGTTCGTACGGTGATTTTCTCTAAAAATCCCAAGTTGCGAATCTCTCCCGCATCTTCCATAAAAATACTTACGGCACTGGTTGCGCTCGATGCATATCCATTGCAGCAGTATTTAACGGTTAATACAACAGCTTCTCCTGATGAGTCAAAAATGGGTTTGTATTGGGGAGAGGAGGTAAATGTTGAAAACTTATTATACGGGTTGCTTCTTGCTTCTGGGAATGATGCAGCAAAAACTTTGGCGGGAAATTTCTTAGGAGGCTCAGATATGTTTGTAAAAGCTATGAATGAAAAAGCAAAAATTATTGGTCTTTCAGAATCACAATTTTATGATCCAAGCGGATATCTAGATCAGAATTACTCTACGGCATCAGATCTGGCACGCCTAGGAGCACATGCGATGCAGAATGAGATAATCCGAAGAATTGTAGGAACGAGAAACTATGTTGCTCATGATAAGTATGGCATGGCTATGCATCCATTGGTGAATCTGAATGAACTTCTTATAAACCCGAATGTTACTGGGATAAAAACAGGATTTACCAATGAAGCAGGCGGTGTTTTGATAACAAATTATGTTCATGAAGGTCGGAATTTAATAATCGTTGTTATGAAGAGTGAAGATAGGTTCTATGATACAAGGACAATTATTGATGCGATACAGAAGAGAGTTACCTATTCAGATATTGGAGCTGCGCTTTGAATATACTTTACAGCCGAAATATAAGCGACTACATCAGCTCCTTCAAAAACTACCACTGGTTGCACATATTCTGAAGTAGTTTTATCAAGGTAGTACGCGAGATATACATTGGTGAATTGAATATCCGTTTTATTGGTTGGGTTATACAGATACCCATTTCCATTTTTAAGTTCTTCGAATGCTTCCTCTGCAGTTTTTATTGGATAATCAGAAAAATCATCAAGCAAAATTGTATAAGCATATACTTCTCCTTGCAGGATAGCGACTCGGCTTCGAGATGGGTAAGAGATGAGGAGGCTAGTAAGAGAGATATCGGGCTCTGGGTAAACAAATGGAAATGGAGTCTTGCTGAGCTCGTTCTGAATAGGTTTATGGTTGAGATTTATCCGTGCAATTTTTGCATTAAAGATACTGTCTAGCGGTGTTAGGGTAGGTCCATTAACAGTAAAATATTGGATGTTTGGGTCAAATTCTAAACTTGTTTGATTTACTTTTAGTGTTGTAAGAAATTCTGCTACATGTTGCCTGATTCTGTCTTCATCAGGGAATCCAGAATTTGTGAGGATGTTCGGGAATGCGAGGTAGTTGGATTGGATAGTAAAGTTTTTAGTGACCGTGTCATATTGGATAGATGGATTATGAGTAAAATTAGGATTTGTCCATTGGTATACGTTTTCTGAGATGACAATTTCCTGATCTGTAAATCCTGCATTTCCAACAATTATTCGAGAGTTTTGGATTGCAAGCAAATCTGATTTTGGCTGAGCGATACGATATACATACATTTTGCTCGGGAGTATAGGAAGTCTGCCATTAGTAGTATTGATTTGATATGTTATGTTCCCTGTAGGTGGGGTAAATTTCAGCCCAGGAAGTTCTCCGAATGCCTGTTCTGGCATTATAGGAGGTGGGGGATTAACTATGTTCATGATAAATCCGCCAATTGTAAATAGTATATAAATCCCAAATAGTATAGCAAGGATGATTGCGCAGAATTTGAGGAGCGTTCGTGATTTTTCTGTTATTTTCGCAAGTGATGACATAGATTCGATTTATCTTGAGTATAGGTAAATATTAGGTTAAAATGCAATAGTAATGAGCCAATCTATGAAATCTCGTGTTCGATATGCGCCAAGTCCTACTGGTATCCCACATGTGGGAAATATAAGAACTGCATTATTCGATTACTTTTTCGCAAAATCAAATGGCGGTGAGTTTATATTGCGTCTTGAGGATACGGATCAAGCAAGAAAAACAGAAGGAGCGATAGAGGCGATTGAAGAAAGCTTGAATTGGCTGGGAGCTTCGTGGGATGAGTATGTAGTGCAGTCGAAGCGACTTTCCGAATACCAAAAATATGCAAAGAAGCTTGTAGAAAAAGGAAAAGCTGTTGAAGAAGAAGGAGCAATTCGATTCATTACTCCAAAAGATCATGGCCCAATTTATTGGGAGGATGCGATTGGGGACAGGACTATTTCTTTTGAGGCGAACGAAGTTGATAATTTTATAATCCTAAAAAAAGATGGGTATCCTACATATCATTTGGCAAATGTTGTAGATGATCATCTTATGAATATTACGCATGTAATTCGTGGTGATGATTGGATATCTTCTACTCCAAAGCATATTTTGCTATATGAGGCGTTTGGATGGGAAAGTCCTATATTTGCACATGTGCCAAATGTCATGGGGACTGATGGAAAGAAATTATCTAAAAGACGTGGTGCGAAAAGTGTTTTGGAATATAAAAAAGAAGGTTTTCTTCCAGAAGCAGTATTAAATTATTTAATGCTCCTTGGCTGGGCGCCAAAAGATGACAAGACTATTGTTTCCCGAGAAGAAGTTATAGCAGAATTCAATCTTTCCGATGTGAGTGTTTCACCGGGGATTTTTGATGAGAAGAAATTGACTTGGATGAATGGAGAGTATATCCGGAGTCTTAGCGAGGAAGATTTTAGACAACGGGTTTTTGAATTTGATTCAGATTTGCGGAGTTATGATGATGCGTTAATTTCTGCATTGATGCCTCTTGCAAAAACCCGTATGCGAACACTTTCAGATTTTAGATTACTTGTCTTGCCATTCGTGGAAGAAAGAGTCCTTCCAAAGGGAGAAATTCGTGAGGGGTTTTTTGGAGTACTTTCTCAAGTTGAAGATTGGGAATTGGAAAACATAGTCTCTGCATTAAAAAATTTTGTGATGGATAGGCAAATCAAATTCCCTGATTTATATGAGGCGATTATTGGTGAGCGAAAAGGCTTGCCATTGGGAGATGTGTTTGAAATTTTAGGCAAAGAAAGAACGCTTTTGCTTCTTAAAAAATAATTATTTGCAAAAAGATATAAAATTAGTGTTCAATAAGATACATGATAAAACCACGAAAACTTATGAGTTCTTTCCCTTATGCACTGGATGGACTTTATCTTGCAGTAAAACTTGATCAGAATGTTAGATTTCATCTTATCGTAAGCGTGATAGTTTTGCTGTTCTCTTTTTATTTTAAAATAACTGTTATTGAGTTTTTGTTTGTTTTGCTTGCGATATTTTTTGTATTAATTTCTGAAATGGTAAATACGGCGATAGAGGAGATGACAAATCTTATCACTCGTGAACATCATGAGAATGCAAAAGTAGCAAAAGATATTGCTGCAGGAGCAGTGCTACTTTCCGTAATATTCTCAGTTGTCATAGGGGTAATTATTTTTATTCCGAGAGTGCTCTCCCTCCTTAGTTAATTTTTATCACTCGAATGTGTATGTGCCGTGGTGAGTGCGAGAATCTCAGTCATTTTTTTCACAAATTTTTCTGCGTGTTCACGACTCATGCCGATCCGTGATACGACTTGAATTTGATTTGAATTGCCAACTTTTTGACAGATATCAAGCGTTACACCATCAGGATTCACGTTAATAAAAACTGTATCAGTGTAGAGAATATGTACTTTCTCAGGATTCATCGTTACATTAAATTGTGGTTTATCTTCTTTTGCCATAATATGTTTAATCACCTCCTTGTAAGTATTTTCTTACAGTATGCAGGTAGCGCGAGTCTCGTGTAGTCTTTGTGCTGCTTTTTATTTGTTTTTGGAGTGTTTTTGAAGTCAGAATGATTGGTAAATTTTTCATGCGGTTTATTATAGCGTAATTTAGACTCTTCATGCTATAATACCACTTAGCTAGTACTTCTTAGATGCGTTACCAACAATAATTTTCCAAAAGATTTATTAATGGATTCACTGTATTCTAGGCATTTAGCATATTTTAAAAAAAGGAGGTGAATCATATGAACAATAAACTATTCGTTGGGGGTCTTGCATGGGCGACTACTGATGACTCATTGAGAGAATTTTTCTCAACAGTCGGAACTGTTACTTCAGCAAATGTTATTTCAGATAAATATACTGGAAAATCAAAAGGATTCGGATTTGTAGAATTTTCTACTCCAGAAGAAGCTAAAAAAGCAGCTGAGGAGTTGAATGGTAAAGAGTTAGATGGACGTGCAATTAATGTTTCTGAAGCAAGACCACAACAGCCAAGAGAAAATAATTTCTCAGGTGGCGGAAATTTTAGACGAGACGATAGACGTGGTGGAGGTCGTGATGACCGACGAGGCGGCGGATATTAATTCGTTCTAATAAAAAACCCTCTCAGAAGAAATTCTAGGGGGTTTTTTGATGGCATTAGCGTATCTTGCTTCCATTCGGAACGCTTTCAGATGGATGGAGTAGCGCTATTTTTTCGTCTCCGGTTGCAAGCATCATTCCCTGGCTTTCATATCCTCGTAATTTTCGTGGTTCAAGATTTACGATAATAGGAATCTGTTTACCGATAAGAACTGTTGGATTTGGATAACTTTCTGCAATACCAGCTAGTATCTGTCGGGTTTCTTCTCCGAGATCAATCTGAAGTCTTAGTAATTTATCTGCTTCAGGAATTTTTTCTGCTTCTAGAATAGTTCCGATTCGAATGTCTAGTTTTACGAAGTCATCAATTGTTATCATATATATTATTATATCATTAAGCTTTGGAGAAATGAGTGTTGCAAAGATGCCATTTCTTTTTTACCATAAGATTATGCCTAAAAAGAAATGGTATCGTAAGCGTGAGGACAATCGGTTTTTTGCTATTTTGTTTATTGTCCTTGCATTGGTGCTTATCATAGTGCATTTTGGTATGGGAGGGTCCTAGTGATATATTTAGACTTGATATAGTGTGGGGTTTCTTTTACAGTAAGTATATGAGAGCTGATAATGAACGAAAAAAATTATTACTTATATTACTTCTTATTGGTGGATTTGTAGTTCTTGTTTTCCTTCTTACCCGTACGGTCCCAGCAATTTTATATACAGATAGCCAAATAAAATCAACGCTGGATTATTCTACAGTTCTGATTCCCGAAAGTGAAGTCTCTGTTTCACTCAATAATGGTATAGCTGAATATGAGGACAGTGAGATAGAGGGGACAGTAGAAGTCACCGATCCTTATTTATCAGTAAAGACAAATGAAGGGTATGACTTATTTGCGACGATGACATATACGACAGGAGGCGTTGGAGAATTCGTGACACTCGCAATATTTGAAGAAGAAGATGGTGAGGTAATATTTCGGAATTCATTTCCTATCGGAGATCGGGTAATTGTAAAAGACATCATTGGTCCTGAAAGTCCGCAACAGGGTGCATATCGGGTTATTGTGGAGTATCTAGATCATGAATTCAATCAGTCGCTTACAGAATCTCCTAAAATTCAGAAAAGATTAGAATTGGAAATTGAGGATCATAGCATTACCACGAATTTATCTGAATAATTCTTCTATAATAGAGGGAATAAAACATCTTTACCTATGAAATATAATCTTTTTCGTTCTCCTTTTGGATCTGTTGTGATAAGTGCAGATGAAACTGGTATTACCGGAGTGCATATGGAGAATGATCGATTTTTCTTAGAAATTCCAAAAGATTGGGTGCGAGATGAAAAGAGCTTATTGTTGAAGAAGGCGGAGGTTCAGCTTTTGGAGTATTTTCAGAAGAAAAGAAACAGTTTTAATCTCCCTCTTTCACAAAACGGAACAATATTCCAAAAGCGTGTATGGAGAGTAATTTCAGAAATTCCATACGGAGAAACGATTTCATATAAGGAGATTGCAACTAAGATTGGCCATCCGCTTGCAGTCCGTGCAGTTGGAAGTGCAGTTGGAAAGAATCCAATTTGTATTATGGTCCCTTGTCATAGAGTTTTAAATACCGGTGGGAGAATTGGCGGTTATGTTGCAGGAGTAGGAGTAAAGAAAAGTTTGCTAGAGTTAGAGCAAGAATAAATTTACTATAGTAAGTTTGTCTTTAGAAATATTTCCAGGATCTGATAATTTGTAGTACGTGATATACTGAATCCATGAAGAAGATTGGGTATTCATTTTATTTTCCAGGACAAATTGCTTCTGCACTTGTTGCGTTCATCCTAAATGTTGGTATTCCATATATGACTGGAGATTCTATTAACTGGTTTACTACTATTTTAGTGACTGTTTCTGTTTTCTTTTCTGCGGGATTACGATATTTTCCTAAGAAATAAGTGGCGTATTTTTCAGGATAATATTTATCGGAGCGATATAAATCAAGTTTTTTAATATTTTACTTTATCGACTAGTTTTTATTTGTCACCTTATAAACTTTGCCGTTTGTATTATATGTAATCCATTCTCCAACTTGTTTCCCCATGTCAAAATATCCTGAGCGTTTTAAGGTGCCATTTTTGCGATACCATTCCCAGTAGCCATTGGTTTTTCCATCTACGATTTTCCCTTTTGACCACACAGTCTTTCCATTGGCATGATATTTAATAGTAAAACCGTCAACGATCTCTGATTTTTTGGGCTGGACCATTTTTTTATTGGAAGATTGCATATTTGCAGTATAGCAAAATTTTGAATATAGAATCTGTGCATAGCAGGCGCTGCTAGAGCTTATTTTCTCAATATAGAGTAACCATTTCATCCAGTGTTTCAGCCTGGTTACTGATGATTTCCATCATTTCAAGCTTAAAGTTATTTTGATTGTTTTAACGAATTTGAATCTTTCTTTACTAAAAATATTATGAGAAAGAAGATGCTACTTAGAAGATATAGGAGTGCCAGAATTGAGAAGTTGATTGGGATTCTAAAGAGAATTAAAGCAATTACAACTGAGGTAAATACTAGAGCCATTGTGCTATTAACTTGTAGCTCAGAGCCTCTACCAGGAATTTTACTTACGCTTATTAACCTTATAACTCCATGGTTATAGACATAATCTAAAGGATGCATAGGTAATTTTATTCCAAGAAGTGCTAATGTTGCCGCTGTAAGTAGTATATATGGATTCTTTAAGAATACGCCTAATAATACGATTGCTATGTATATTGGATAACTAAAACGAATTCCATACTGAACACTTTTTTTGTCTGATATTAACTTGCAAGCAATCCATTGTGCCTCTAATCGGACATGTAGTTTTCTCCACAAGCCTTTTAACTTCATAGTTTTAATTCGTTTACTTTGATTTTTTGTATTTCCATATTAGTTAGCACCAGTCCAGTCTTTTGCCATAAGTTCTGCTTGTTCTAATACAATTTTGGTTGCACCTTCCTGTTTGTCTGGTGGATATTTATATTTCACGAGTAATCTTTTAATGTAGATTCTCAGTTTTGCTTGAACGCTTTCTTTTATTGTCCAGTCAATTGATGTGTTCTTGCGAAGCATGTCAACCAGTTCTCGTGCCATTGCCTTGAGTGTTTCATCTCCAAGTTCACGCACTGCACTTTCATTATTTGCCAGCGCATCATAGAAAGCGATTTCTTCAGGTGATAGCCCCATCTCATTGCCAATTTCTCTTTCATGCTGAATTTTCTTTGCCAGTTCCAGAAGTTCTGCTATAACTTGTGCTGCTTCGATTGTTCTGTTTTGGTATTTACGAATCGTTGCCTCTAGCATTTGTGCAAATGAACGAGATTTTACAAGATTTGTCTTTGTCATTGTTCTCAATTCATCATTTAATAGTTTTTTAAGAAGTTCTAATGCAACATTTTTATGCTGCATATTTTTTACTTCACTTAGAAATTCCTCTGAAAATATTGAGATGTCAGGAGACTTAATTCCAGCAGCTGAATATATGTCTATCACAGCATCTGAAGTGACAGCAGAGGAGACTATTTGTCTTATTGCCACATCATAGTCATCATCTGTTGGCCCGCCATCTTGTGGTTCCATTTTCATTATTGCACCACGCACTATCTGATAAAATCCAACCTCATCTCGTATTTCCATTGCCTTGTCATGAGGCACTGCAAGTGAAAATGCTTTTGATAATTCATTCACAGCTCTCAAATATCGTTTCTTACCATCCTCAAGTCCTAGTATAAAGTTTGTCGCAGCAGATATCGCTTGAGTCCTCTCAGAAGCTTTACCATTGAAGTATTTCTGATAGTCAAAGCCATGATACATTCCTCGTACAATCTCATACTTTTCAAGCATTAGTGTAACCGCTTCATCCTGAGGAATTGCGGTTTCTGATCTATCAGATTCGGAATAGTAGGAAAGTGCTTCTTTAAGCTCTGGTGCAATTCCAATGTAGTCAACAATAAGTCCACCTTGCTTGTCCTTATAAACACGATTAACACGAGCAATGGCTTGCATCAGTCCATGTCCTTGCATTGGTTTATCTATGTACATTGTATGAAGCGAAGGCACATCAAAGCCTGTCAGCCACATATCACGGACAATAACCAGATTCAATTCATCATCTGGATCTCTCATTCTTCTTGCCATTGCGTCCAGCTCGTGTTTTGATCTGATATGAGGCTGAAAATTCAGCGGATCAGTTGCACTTCCGGTCATAACTACTTTCAGGAATCCTTTTGTTTCATCATCACTATGCCATTGTGGACGAAGTTTTATGATCTCGTTGTAAAGCTCAACGGCAATACGTCTGCTCATTGCAACTATCATGCCTTTTCCATCCATGACTGAAAGTCTGTTTTCAAAATGATCCACCAGGTCCCGCGCAACCAGTGCTATTCTTTTTTCAGATCCTACCATTGCTTCAAGTCTGGCCCACCTACTCTTTAGTTTTTCTTTCTTTTCAATTTCTTCACCTTCTGTTAACTCTTCAAATTCTGGATCAATTTTTGGTTGCTCTTCTTTTTTAAGCTCAATTCTGGCAAGTCTCGCCTCGTAATAAATCGACACAGTTGCGTGATCCTCAACAGCGCGGGTTATATCGTAGATATCGACATACTCGCCAAATACTGCTCTTGTGTTCCTGTCCGACAGTTCAACAGGTGTGCCTGTAAAACCAATAAATGACGCGTTCGGAAGCGCATCTCTCATGTGTTTTGCAAATCCACTGATAAATTCATACTGACTTCGATGTGCCTCATCGGCAATGACAACAATATTTTTTCTGTCAGATAACATCGGATAGTCCTGCTCCCCATGAACAGGTAAGAATTTTTGTATGGTTGTGAATATTACGCCACCTGAGGCAACTTTTAGAAGCTCTTGTAATTCATTTCTGTCATCTGCTTGTTTTGGTGTTTGTCGTAAGAGATCAGAGCTCTTTGAAAATATTCCAAACAATTGATTATCAAGATCATTTCTGTCAGTCAGTATGACAAGAGTAGGATTGTTAAGTTCTTGAATGATTTTTCCTGCAAAAAATGTCATAGTGAGACTTTTGCCAGAACCTTGAGTGTGCCAGACGACACCAGCACGTCTATCTCCTTCTTCTAGCGTGGCTTTTATAGTACTTTCTACCGCTTTGTTAGTGGCAAAGTATTGATGATAAGCAGCAGCTTTTTTAATTGTCTTTTCGCCATCAGTTTCAAACACGATGAAATTGGAAATAATGTCGAGTAATCGTGACTTATCAAAGATTCCTTTTAACAGAACTTCAAGCTGAGGCAAAGCATTGGAAGCAATATCAATGCCATTGAGTGTTCGCCATCTCGTGAACCATTCAAGATTTGCAGACAAAGTACCAACTCGTGCTTCATTTCCATCACTAATGATTGAAAGTTCGTTATAGGCAAAAAGTGATGGAATATCTTGCTTGTACGTTTGGATTTGATTAAATGCTCCTCTGACAGTTGCTTTTTCGTCTCCTGGATTTTTCAGTTCTATGACTATGACAGGTAATCCATTGACGAATACGACAACATCAGGACGTCTGTTATTGTTATTTTCAATGATGGTGTATTGGTTAACTGCCAGAAAGTCATTCTCGTCAATATTCACAAGGTCCACAAGCTTTACTTTGTCACCAGCGACAGTTCCATCACTTCGCATATACTCTACATCCACGCCATCTCGCAGATATGAATGAAAGATTCTATTATTTAGGATTGCACTTGGAGTGATGAATGGAACCTGCAGAACTTTCTTAAATGCTTCTTCTTTTGCGTCCATAGGAATATCAGAATTGAATTTCTCAATCGCATTCCAAAGTCTTTCCTCTAGTACTACATCAGCATAAGATTTTCGCTCAGGACTCACTCCGTCTGGTGGTGGTGCAATCTCAGGCCCACCAATAACAGAATAGCCTAATTCCTCAAGCCATTCTAAAGTCGCTAATTCTAAATCTGTTTCTGTGTATTTATTCATGTTTATTTATCTGTGCTTTGATTAATTCAAAACAGTCATTGTTGTATAAAACAGGAATAGCGGAGCCTCCACGTTTTGTTCTTTTATATTCTCTTTCTTGTCTTTGACTTCTGAAATTGTATGCAGAATACTTCTCATCACCTTTTAGATTGTGTTTTTTGATAATCTTGTTTAGATCATTTTGTTTGAATTTAGGAACCTCTTTTTTTAACTTGTCTCTAAGATCAGTCCATGTATATGGATATAAGTCTGTCACATTTTTACGTTCTATGATTGCAATAGCAGCATCTTTTGCTTCTTTATCCACTATTATTCTTGGAGCTTTTACTTCAGCGATTCGTTTTGCAGACACGATTTCGGCTTTGATTTCGCACACTAGATAAAATCCTTCATTCTCTACTTGATTGTTCTTTTGCCTTTCAGAAATGTCTAGAATGATATTTTTAATCACACTAGGTTCATTGTCTATTGCAAGTGTCGTAAATGTCTTGAAGTTATAAGCAAAACCTAGTGGCAGAATGTTGAAGTTATAAGTTTTACTAAAATCTAAATTAAACCATTCTTTGACTAATTTATTAAAATTTCTTAAAGATGCAGCACCAAGCGAATATACAAGATAAGACGTAGAGTCGTTATTATAAAAATGTATAGCAGTGTCTCTAATATCAACCAACCTGTCTAGATTTTCTTCGAGAATATTATTTAGTTCGAGTTTCTTAAGTGCACCCATAATATCTACAGTATATGGAGTTTTCGCACGATTCTTTTTAATATATCTTCCTTCATATACATAAATTGCATTTGGATTTTTAGAATCCATTAGTATTTTTGCTTTTAATAATAGCTCCCATGCATTGATAAGTAAGATTACAAATACTTCCTCTCTATACTTAAAATCTGGTTTATTGTAGATTTCAATCGAAGACAATGCTGCAGCGACTGACTTATCAAGTAAATTTTTGTATATTGCTCTCATATTAATTGACTCTTATCCTCCCACTCATAAGTCTTGGTAAAAGTGAATCTCTGATTTCGCTAAGCACATATACCTCTTTTTGGTTTGAAATATACTTTTCCATTAAATTCACGATTAGTTTTTCAAAGCTTTTAAGGATATTATTTCCGGGTAGCAGAATCGAAACACTCTCTAAAATATCTGGACTAATATTTGGCTGAGCACTACCATATGCTTTTTCAACTATTGATTTTTGTATGTCACCGCTTCTTAGTAGGAAATATAAATACCAATGGTAATTTGAATTCTTTAGAAAATACTTTCCGACTCTTTGATTTAAAACTAACTCATAGTCACCTTTTACAAGGATGCCAATTTTTCCTGTTGTATTACCTGACATGGCAATCAAAATATCTCCAGAATTCAAGATGAACTGTCTTGTCCTGTCTTTTACCTCCTCTTCAGAAACAAACTGAATATCCGTTACATCAACATCTGGATCAATAATATTTTTAATTTTGATTACGCCATATTTTCCAGAATCTTTAAAAGAAGAACCTTTAAAAGCAAATCCTGACTTTAGAGTTGCTATTTCTCTTACCCGTGAAGCTTCCCATCCTTTTGGAATCTCGCCTAATTCACTTTCCACCATCTCACCACCACTGGATTTGTACGGTTTGCCATTTTCGTTTGGAAATTCGAAATCCACAAACCATCTTTTGAATAGTGTCTTGCCGATTTCCTCAAGCGTCTTATTCATCCTACGGTTTAATTCAATCTTGTCATCAAGCGAGGAGAGAATTGAGGCGATTTGTTGTTGTTCACCAATTGGTGGATACTTGACCCAAGATTCCTTTATAGCCTCAGTTGTCAAATTCACTTGAACTCCACTTCGTGCTGTAGTTCTTAGCCTTTCGATATAACTTCTGGAATTCAGATAATAGTATAGATATGCACTGTCTACATTTGAGTTAGGACGAATTCTGCCGACGCGTTGGTTAACTAAAAATTTTTCATTATTAATTCTTGCAGAGTGACCTAACAAGTTCATGCTCGACTTCATGTCTGTCATACACATGAGGATATCATCCTTATCGGTTATGTAGCTTGCAAGCTTTCTAGCCAGGCTCTGATCCGCATAATCCTCTTTTCCTGTTATTTTAATTCCACCTCCTATATCAATGTTCCCCATCTTGAAGACTGGCACAGCATTCTCAGATTTCTCAGTGTACGAACGACTACTAAACGCATATCCATTTGAAAAATCGGCTAACTCTTTTAGCTGCCTTAAATTCCAATCCTCTGGAATTTCACCAATTTCTGTTTGCCTGTCCGCCGTAGCTTTAGCGTTGGAGGGTTTGTATTGTGTATCGGATTTCATAGCTTATGACTTAAGCTGTTTAACTTTATGGATTTGGCTCAAAGACTTCATTTGGGAGATGGCAACTTTGTTGAGCTGAAGTAGTCGCTCGCTTTGCTCCAGTCCCAGTTTAATAAGCTCTGCATTGAGTGACTCGAGATTGGTGAGACAAACTAGCTGGGCGGCGTTAGCGTAGTCTCGGACGTTACCTGGCTTTTTGGGGTTGGCGCTTCGCCACTCTTTGGCTGTCATACCAAACAAGGCCTTATTGAGAACATCTGCTTCACTGGCATACAAGGCATTTGCTTGTGACTTAGATATTTTTGGAGGTATAAGAAATTCTTTGACAGCATCGGTGTGAATACGATAGTTGATGGCCGCCAAATTGCGCTTCAGATCCCATCCTAGTTTTTCCCGCTCAATCTCTTCTTCTTTAAGCCGCTGAAATTCCTTGATCAAGAATAGTTTGAACTCTGCACTAATCCAGCTGGCAAATTCAAATGCGATGTCAGTGTGGGCAAAAACACCTCCACCATATCGACCAGGTTTCATAATCAAACCAACAGCCTGAGTTGCTTCTATCCATCGTTTAGGAGTCAAAGAAAAGCTATTTGAACCCGCCTCGTTTTTAAAGGCGTCGAATTCGACGCCTTTAAACTCGGCGTTGTTAATACTCTCCCACAGTCCAAGAAATTCGATAGTGCTTCTATTTCTCAACCAATTTTGGATGATGTAATTCGTTCGCTCACTGTCTTTATACTTAGCAATATCTGTCAATGAAATAAAATCAGCATTTTCCAAAGTGCGAGTGGTAATTTCAATTCCCTTTACAATTATTTGCCTTGATTTTTGTTTCTTCATACCTCAAATCCAACTTTTTTTAAATTCTCTTTAATTTTTTCTTCAAGCTCTTTTGACTCTATGAATTGTGCTGATAATTCGCTGGTCAGTCTTGCCATTTTCTCCTCAAATACTTCGTCATCTTCCATCTCAAAATCCGTGCCAACATATCTACCAGGAGTGAGGACATAGCTGTTCTTCTCTACTTCTTCAATACTTGCGGCTTTACAAAAGCCCTTCACATCTTCGTAATTCCCATCTTTGTTTCGCCAGTTGTGGTAAGTGTCTGAAATCCTTTGTAGTTCTTCATCAGTCAGTTCTCTGTGTCTTCTATCTATCATTGTTCCCATATTGCGAGCATCAATAAAAAGAATTTCGTTATGTCTGTCTCGGAATTTGTGATTATGTCTATCTCGTGAGACAAACCATAGAGAGGCTGGAATACCAGTAGTGTAAAAGAGCTTATCTGGAAGTGCCACGATGCAATCCACAAGTCCTGCTTTTATGATTGCTTCTCTAATGATTCCCTCATTGGAAGTGTTAGAGGATAAAGCACCGTTTGCCATAACGAATCCTGCAATACCAGTAGGTGATAAATGATGGATGAAATGCTGAATCCAGGCATAGTTGGCATTGCCTGTTGGAGGCACACCATATTTCCAGCGGACATCATCGCGGAGTCTCTCACCGCCCCAGTCGCTCATATTAAATGGAGGATTGGCGAGAATAAAATCTGCTTTTAAGTCTTTATGAAGATCATTATGAAAACTGTCTCCTTCAGATTCGCCTAAATTTCCTTCAATTCCACGAATTGCCAGATTCATTTTGGCAAGTCTCCAAGTAGTGGCATTGCTTTCCTGTCCATATACTGCAATGTCACTAACTTTTCCGCCATGTTCTTCCACAAACTTTTCACTTTGGACAAACATCCCACCACTTCCGCAACAAGGATCGTAAACTCTTCCTTGAAATGGCTCTATCATAGTAACAAGGAGTTTTACTACTGAAGCTGGTGTATAGAATTCACCGCCGCCTTTTCCTTCTGCACTAGCAAATCTTCCAATGAAGTATTCATAGACACGTCCAAGAATATCTTTTGACTTTGAGGCTTTGTCTCCAAGTCCAAGTGAGCTGAAAATATCAACTATTTCACCGAGTCTTTGTTTATTAAGATCTGGCCGTGCATAACGTTTAGGAAGAACACCTTTTAGAGTAGGATTCTCTTTTTCAATTGCTATCATTGCGTCATCAATGATTTTGCCTATTTCAGGCTTCTTGGCATTTTCTTTGAGATAATCCCATCTCGCATTCTCCGGTACCCAAAATATATTTCTTGCTTTGTATGCGTCCTTATCCTCCCATTCACCATTAAATGCTTCTGGATCATTTTTGATTGACTGGTACGTTTCTTCAAAAGAGTCGGAGATATATTTGAGGAAAATAAGTCCTAGTACAACATGTTTATATTCAGCAGAATCCATGTGTCCACGAAGTTTGTCCGCAGCAGCCCATAATTTCGCTTCAAAACCTATATTTGCAGAACTGTTTTTTGCCATAATGTTTTTAATTCTCTTTGGTGCTTATTTTTTGTTTCGTGACAAATAAGCTTCAATATCACTCTTGCGGTATCGTCTGTCACCAACACCTTTTCGAGTGCCAACACGAACGGCTTTCAGAATTTCGTTCTTATCCCAGCGCCATAAAGTTTGAACATTTACATTCAAGATCCGTGCTGCCTCTTGGATAGATATCAGCTCTTCAAGCGCTGAATTCATATTAGTTGAGCTTAATTTTACTAAATTGAGGATCAAAACACCAGATAAGATGAGTTTTCATCATTCATGATAAGTTAGGCTATTATTCTTTCCAAAATAAAGATTTTTTAATAACAAAAGACTCAAGTAATACTTATTAGGTACAAATCAAAAAAGACAAGAGAAAGCAAAGAAGGAGATCGAGGACATTGTATTTGCGTTAGAACCGAAAGAATTGGCTGTTATATCAAGCAATTTAGTGTCTTACGAGCCTATCAGTTCTGCTTTGCTGCCGAGCAGGGATTCGAACCCCAATAAACGGATCCAGAATCCGTTGTCCTACCATTAGACGACTCGGCATCGATAGGGTGTAGTAAAGTGTATTTTACAAAATTAGCTTATACAATGCTACTTTGCTCTGAAATACAGTGGAGGATTTTCTGTATGTTCTCAATAATCATTCGAGGGCATATAAAGAAATTCACGCATCTGCTGGTTGTTTTTCGAGTGAATTGTTTGGTTTTTGGAAATTGAGTCTTTCTTTCAGGAGGGTAATAATTCCTGTCTTTTCTTCCTTGTTATTGATAAGTTTTTCAGGCAATATATCAGCTCCAACAAACGGACCTAAGATAATATCTACTTTGTTTTCTGCGACTTTTAAAACCCCATTTGTTATTGTTAATTCTTTTTTCTCTTTCGACTCTTTGTAGAGCGTGATTTTATCCTTGATGAGGGTGATAAAGTTTGTATGAAGAGGTAGAATATCAAATTCTCCATCTTTATTAACTGATGTTAAAGTTTTAATACTACCATCAAATACATTTTCATCAGCGCTGATAATAGTCACTTGGAGTTTATTGCTCGGTATGGATTGAGCTGGAAGTTTTTTTTCGTTGTTATTTTTCGGTTCCATCCGTTCCTTCCTTGGATTTTATTTTCTTTTTTGTTCTCTTATTCTTTAATTTCTTTTTGATTGGTATTTCTTCATTGGGTTTTTCTTCTTGTAAGTCTTTCGTACTTTCATCTTCTTCTACTTCGTCTTCACCTTTTGTAGCATCTTCTTCAGTTTTTGATTCTTCATCAGGTTCTTCTTTTTCGCTTTCTTGTTCAGGGGTTGATTCATCTTTTTTTTCTTCACCTTTTACAGTGCTTTCTCCATCTTCTTCTACTTCGTCTTCACCTTTTTCTTCATTTTCTACAGTGTTCTTTGCGTCTTTCGTACTTTCATCTTCTTCTATTTTATCTTCACTTTTTTCTTCATTTTCCTCATTTTTTTTATCACCTTTGGATTCCGGTTTTTCTTTTGATTGTGTGTTCTTTACAACTTTCACTTCTTCTAAGCTACCAATGTAGAGAAAATCTTCTGGTGCATTCCCATCAAATTTTCCTTCAATAATTTGCTTAACATCCTTCACCGTTACTTCAAGTGGGATATACACCCCTTCTTTACCAGTCTGTGCTTTTGCTACTGCAAAGTATTGGGTCATATAGTTTTTCAAGATCTTTGATCTCCTATAGGTGGTTTGGTCTTCAGCAGAGAGTTCTGATTCTCCTACTAGCGACACAATTCTTTCTAGTGAGGATGCTTTTTTCAATAAATTAGTTGCGAGAATATAAGTCTTATAATGTTCTTCACCTGCAGTATCGATATTGAGAGTGGAGGACGTTGAAGAAATTAGATCAATTGCAGGGAGTCTTCCTTCTTGATATATATCACGAGAAAGTACTACTGAAGCGTCAAGGTGAGTAAAAATTGACTGCACGGCATAGTCAGTAATATCATCTGATGGGACATAGACAGCCTCAATACTCGTAATCGATCCTTTGTTAGTAGAGAAGAGTCGTTCTTGGAGATTCGCCATTTCAGAGGAGATGGTAGACTGGTATCCACCCTCTGAGGGAATGGTGTTCATAAGCGTTGCAAGTTCATATCCAGCTTGTGCGAATCGGAATGCGTTATCAATAAAGAATAAAACGTCTTTTGCCTTTTCATCTCGGAAATATTCTGCTATCGCTGCACCCGCTGTTGCGGTTCTAAAACGAACTGCAGGATTCTCACCCATTGAGCCATAGATTAGAGAGACTTGATCGAGAACGTCACTTGCTTCGAGGGTTTCTAAAAGCTCTTTTCCTTCACGAGAGCGTTCCCCAACACCGGAGAAAACAGAAACGCTTTTGTTTTCATTGAGGACCACAACGTTATGGATGATTTCTGTGAGTAATACGGTCTTCCCAACTCCTGCTCCACCGAATAAACCTACTTTTCCACCTTTCGGGAGAGGAGAGAAGAAATCGAGTGCTTTAATCCCTGTTTCAAGAATTGTATCTGGAATAAGGACTTCTTCAAAAATTTCATTACTTTCTAGAATTGGCCTTAATTTTTTCTTAGAAAGAGGTTTGCCGCCGTCAAGTGCAATTCCGAAAACATCAATAACACGTCCTAATACCTCATCGCCAACTGGGATTTTTAAGGATGTTCCTGTGTTGGTCACTTCTGCTCCCCGATAGATTTTTTGAGTAGAGGAGAGGCAGAGGCAATACACAGAATTTTCGCTTGCTGATTCACTGACTTCAAGCCAAACGTCTTTATCACTTTTTAAGACTAAGACATCATGAAGCTTCGGCATTTCATCAGTCGGAAACTCTACCTCTATTACTTGTCCCTTCATTCCTACGACTTTTGCCATTTTTCTTTATGACCAGAGCAAGATGCCTGACAATCGTTCAATTTGCTTTTTATTTCCGAGCATTTGCTTTGTCCTCCTTTCTTTATTGGTGAGAGATTTTTTTTCATTTTCTATATGACCTATGGCTTCTCCCATCGATCGAATCCGGGAGCCATATCGGGCAAGTTGCGCTTCGCTTACGGTTTGTTTGAAAAGTGATGCAAATACTTGTGTCTCAAAAAATTGGAGTATTTCTCCAATAGAAGGTTCAAAGAGAAATTTTCTCATAGTGTCTGAATCTGGATCTGTCTTCTTACCTTTGTCAGGTTTATTAATCTCTTTGTATAAAATATTTTGTGGATCATCTTCAGTTTTGTATCCTGAGACGTTTGAAACGATCGGTGTTTGTGTCACAATACTTTCAAATTTACCATAGTACACATCGATTTTTTGGTAATTAACCAGTGCTAACACTAATTCTTTGAGGTCTTCAATCTTAACATCGCTATCAGGGATTTCGAAATATTGGGCTTGTTTTTTAATCCCTGAATTTCCATAGAGTTCTTTTCCGACTTTTCCAACGATTATGATATCGTCATTGTTACTCTTTACTGCTTCAATAAAAAATTTGTATACCTTTGAAATAATATCTCCTTGGAGTTTTCCGTTTGAAGATAGGAGAACAGATACTGATTTTCCATTTTTAACAAACGAAGAAAGTTCTTCTGTATTTTTATTCTTTCGTTTCAGAAAATGAGCAATTTTATTTCCATATGATATTTTTACGTCATAAAAAATCTCCGTTAGTTGTTCTAAGAAAGAGCGAGTTTGCAGAACCCCCTTTCTCTCTTTCTGCATCTTCATAACAGAAATTTCTTGCATTGCTTGAACTACCATTCCCATAGTAGAGACTGTTTCGATTGTTTCTCTTAATTCTTTTAGGCTTTGCATAATGAAAGGATTTTCTTTTTGTTTGAGTCTGTAAATTTCTCCAGTTCTTTAATTGTATGAATATTTTCAAAATTTTTTAAGAGGGAAGTTAATTTGCCTTCTTCATAAGCTTTAGTGAGGCATTCAATAATCGATTCAATTTGATCATTGGTGTATTCATTAAAGGTTTTTTGCCAAATTAACACAAATAAAAGTGTTTGAACGGTCTCTGGAATTAATAATTTATATGATTGATTAAAGAGGCGGTAGAACTTATCTCCTGTTTTGAGAATATCTTTCACTTTGTCAGAAAGTTCTGCACCAAAATATGAATAGTTTTGCATTTTTTCATACTCTGCAAGAAATGCAGTAAGGCGCTGGGTGACTTCTCTTCTGAGCGATGATTGGGCCTGTTTTCCGACACGAGTCACAGAGAGTGAAGAGTTGATTGCTGGGCGACGTCCATTATGGAATGCACTACTATCAAAAAGAATATGCCCATCAGTCATTCCCATGACATTCGTTGCGATATATGAGGCCAAATCTCCTTCAACAATTTCGACAATTGGAAGACATGAGATCGCAACAGGTTCTTTTTCAGGTTGTATAAAGTTCCCTGTACGTTCTAGGAGCCTTGCATGAGCATAGAAAATATCTCCGGGATAGGAATCTCGTCCTGGGAAGCGCTTTGCTACTAGAGATAATTCTCGATAGAATTTTGCATGGGTAGAAAGATCATCAAGCACAACCAATACATCTTGCCCGAGGTCCCTAAAATACTCAGCAATTGTCATAGCAGAGTATGGGGTAAGATAGATAAGACTTGGTGAATCTTGGGAGTTGGATGTGACAATGATGACCTTATCCATAATTTTTTCTTCAATAAAGTAGTTGTATAGCCTTTTAATTTCGTGAGTTTTCCTCGCAATTCCAGCGTAGATAACAATAGTGTTGTTGTGCTTAATTTGGTTCACGATTGTGCTGAGGGCAAATGACGTTTTACCTGTTTTACGATCTCCGATTACCAGCTCTTTTTGTCCCATTCCGAGCGGGATGAGGATGTCTACGAGGTTTACTCCAGTAAGAAGAGGCTTGTTTATTGTTGCTCGTACATCAATTTTTCCTGCCTCCACATAAATCTCTCTCCGCTCTTTCGGAGGAGTAAAGTTTTTAATAATCGGATATACCTCTCCGAGAGGATCGATAATTGTGCCGAGAAGATTTTTCCCGACAGGTACAGAGATCATCGTATCAGTTCTTACTATTCGTTCTCCCACTGCTACCGGCTCTTTAGAAAATGTAAGAATTTCAATTTCCTCTCTGTTTGCTGAGAACACTTCACCGAGCTTCCCCGATTCGAAAAGAATTAGCTCGTGGAGTTTCGCCTTTGGGATTCCTGTAGCTTTAACAATGGATGCTTTAAGTTCTTTTACGATACCATACTCACCAGTTTTTTCTAAGAAATGTGCAAAATTTTTCATAAACTTAGGGGTAGTTCAGCGAGCTGTTTTCTTAAGGATTTATCCTTGAATGTCCCTTTTATCCCAATCTGAATTCCTCCTATTATTTTAGGGTTAACGTGTATATTCAGGAGATATTTCTCCTTTGAATTAGCGGTAATCCAACTACCAATCTTTTTAATCTGTTGATGGGTAGGGTCTATTGCGATAGTAAGATCGATTACGGGAATTTGAGAAATTTCTTCTCGAATATTTGTAAGATAGGTCCTCAACTTTTCATGATTATTGAGAGATATTTTTTCGTTTTTGATCGCATCGAGGAGGGCTTCAGTGAATTCATATGAGAATATTTTTTGAATTCTTTGCATATTTTTCTCATTTTTATAAAGACTTGCTATAAACTCTTCTATTTGAGTATTAAGTTTGTCAGCTTGTTTTTTTGTGTAAAGTATTTCTAAGATAGGCAGATATTTATTTTCATTCATGGTCAGAAAAAAGTCCCTCAGCTTTTGCTTCTTCCAGCGAGGCAAGGATCAATTTTTCGTGTTCATCTACTGGAATGCTTTTCCCAAGCAGATCAGTTGCAATTTTTTTAATTAAGTTCTTGATTGACTCATCAGCTTTTTTCATTTCTTTTAACTTGTAGTCTTTAATTTCTTTTTGGGCTTTTTCAAACTCCAGGTCAACTTTATATTTTAGATAATTTTCCAGGGAAATAGTTTGTCTATCAAGAACTTTTTGAAGTTTTGAAATTCCTAATTTACCAGTGGATTCCATTTTGCTAATGGTTTTTTCTGCTTGTTTTTCGTATTTCTTTTCAAGATTTTCGAACTCTGCATCAAATGTTTCTGAAATTTCATTTAATTGTAATGTGAGAATATTGGCGTGTTTTTGAGAGGTTTCTTTAAGAATATCTTGTAGTTTCTTTTCGTTCAGTTCTTTAACTGATTTCGTTTCTTTAATAATCTTAGTGGCTTTTTCTAATGATTCTCGCAAAAGCTTTTCAGAATTTTGATGAACGAGCTCCATAGTCTTTGCGGAGTGTCGGTGGAGTCTATCCTCGATTCTTTTAATCTTTTTTTCCTTTTTTCTCAATTTTTGCCAAAAGGCAAAAAGTGCTATTGCACAGATAATACTTATAATAATAGGCAGAATAATAACCATTTTAAATTCTTAGAATAACGACTGCAATGCCGATTCCCGAGACAACGATGACTACTGTAATGATAACATTTAAGGCGATGCCAAATCCAATTCTTTTAATAGCTAGTGGATTTCTTCCAAGGGCATCCACACCTCGTGCGGCAATTCTCCCAAAAGTAAAAAAGCCAATGATGAATGAGAGAACAATAACTATTCCTGCAACAACATACTTAAAGACTGTTAAGGGCTCTTCGGAAAGTGCTGCAGCTGAAAGATTGGAGATATCAGAGAGCTTTGACTGTACTGTTATTTTAGGATTTTGGTAACGAATGTTGATAGCTACATTGATCGGTCGAACCTCATCTTTGTTTGAGCTTGAGAAATCTTCGGTAGCATTACCGATAATATATCCTGACTTGCTTGCCCTCATTCCGACTCCTCGTATTGAGGATGTTGTGATAGGGTCGCCTTCTTGAATGTCTCCATTTTCAAGCGATACATTTACATATGCGTTACCGGTTGATACAACAGGGAATCTACCACCCTCTTCACCGATATGGATAAGTATGGCGGGATTTTCAGCCACTACTCCTACCATTGCAGGATCGTAAGGTGCGCTACTAAGCATAAAACCGCCAGTTCCTTTCGAGGAGATAATATTTCCAGTTCGTATATCATTTCCATCGATAAGTATTCGATTTGCGATTCCATAAGATACTGCTGCATAGGCATGGGTGGCAAAGACTAGGAAGAGTAAGCCTACCAGTGAGAAACTGAGGAGTGTATGTGAGAGACGCATTTTTAGCTGAGACATAATTTAATTAGTTTATAATCCACCAGTTGAAGAATATTTCTTCTTCTCCTGCTTTTTCTACTTCAACTTTGAAGTATTCTTGATCCTTTTGCTCTGTAACTGCCAGTACTCCTTCATAGAGAGTTTTAGGAGTGATAAATATATTTGATTTTTCTGTGACTGCTTTTGTGTTTATTATTGCAGCAGATTCTCCTTCTGGAATTTTCCCAACTCCTAATGAGGCATTTTCTTCATCTGTCGTTTCAATTTCGATCTTTTGTGCCTTAAGGGTGCCTTTTGTAACAATATCCCCATTTTCATTCAGGGTAATAGCTCCTTTAAAAAATTCTACGTTCTCTTGGCTTTCAGATTGTAGTTGAAGCGGTTTGTCGATTGTGTTTATGCTGTTTTCTGCAGCATTTATAATGATGGAGCCGATTTGGAGCGATTCAGTAAGCGTAATAGTGTCAAGCTGTAATCCTTTAATTTTTGTAAATATTTGAGAGCTGTCAGATGCTATTTCAAATTCTGAATCCAGGATTTGATTCAAAATCTCGTTTTGATCCTCTAATTTGTTGAGTTTTTCCTCGATGAGAGTAACGCGCGACTCAATGCCTGTAGTGCTATTTATGGTTTTTGTTTCGAGATCTTCAAATGCATTTCCAAGCTTTGTTAATGGCAGGATAGGAGTGTTATTTCCTGCAAGATGCGTGTTGTTGTTTGGTATAAGATTGCCTGCTTGATCTATTTTTAGGGTAGAGTACCATCCGGCATTTGCAAAAATCGTAATTGTACCAATTTCAGATTCTGAGTATCCTTCAAGTGCTCGTCCAACTATATATGTTGAGGAAGTTGCTTTTACTGCAACTCCAGGTGTTTCTCCGATCGTCAAAGGGTCGCCAGTTTTAATTTCTCCATTTGCGGTGCTTACTTTTGTTGGGACTCGTCCACTCAGGGCAACCGGATAAATATATTTATGGATAGAGTCTGTTTCTGCTTCTGAGTTTAGCGTCACGCCAGGTTTTGTAGATATAACTCCAAGTAGTGTGCTTGATCCATCCCTTGCTTTTACTATTGCCTGTGAATTTCCATTATCTGCCATACTTACAACATCTCCTGGTTGGAGGGCTTGTGATGATACATAGTTTTCTGCAAGGTCAGCTCCTGTGACTACAGTATTTTCAGTATAGATAGTCCCCGTAGCATTTAAGGCGCAGATACCAGTTTCGGTGACACATAAGCTTCCGGCAATACTTAGCGTATTATTGGCAGATGTAGGAGTCGAGAGGTTAATTCCAACCATTTTTTCTGAAAAATCACCCCAAATCAGTGGGCTTCCGGCAGTATTCGCGATATATAATTGGTCTGAGAACGTGGCTGAACTTGATGCTCCGGCATTGGGTCCTATAAAGATGTTCCCTGATCCTCCTGCCAAATGATACCCGGCGTTATACCCTACTGCGACATTAGAGTCACCGTCTACGTTTGATGCGAGCGCATTTGCTCCAAAAGCACTATTGCTCGCGGCAGTTGAACCGCTGAGCAGAGCATTCGCTCCGAATCCGGCATTATTGATTCCGGATTCGTTCAAACTTCCTACAGAATATCCGACAAATGTATTAAACAATCCGCTTCCTCCTGCTCTCATCTCGAAGGGAGATGCACCACCATCACTGCTCTCCAACACGAAACCTGCATTTGATGGTGTAGGTGGTGGCGGAGGGGGTGGTTCAGGGGTAATCGATGTTGAAGTAACTCGGACATTTGTTATCTCAACCTTGAATTGTCCTCCTGCTAGAGATGAGATACCCAGACTTAGGCTTGCAGCTCCTGAAGGGGTTATCGGCATAGGATTCCCGAAAAAATTAAGCGTACCATACGTACCAGGAGTATCGACACGGTCATCTAGACTAATGATTCTCGACGCATTTGGACCAAGTTGAATATTGATGCTACCTCTGTACTCAAGAGAAACCACTTCAAAGGTTACCGTATATGCGATACCTCCCTGTATGTAGTTTCCCATATATTGATTATCGAGCGTTGCTACTGCGCTAGTTCCGGTTGAAAAATGTAACCCATCAGCGATAGAGAGTCCTGATCCCAAATCCCAATTCCCTGTATTAGATGAAAAGTCGCTATCTGCAGGATTTGAAATTAAATTGTCATCAGGAGGGCCACCACCCCCCGGATCACTTGATGTAGGATAGCTTGAGCTTTCCTTTACTGTTAATATACCCTTTAATGAGCTCGTATTTATGCCAACACCACCTCCAGAAACTTGCATCATATTATATCCACCTGCTTTAACAAGTAGGCTTGATGCTGCCTCAAAAGAAATGTCCTCATTATTAAGTGAAATGAATTTCCCACTTGTTATGATTTGTCCACTTCCAGGACTGAGTACAATGTCTTCATCCGCGTCCAAGACTATATTTTCCCCTGAATCAAGAGTGATGCTATCATCATTGACTGTCCGGATAGTTCCGCTTGAAGTGAGGGATAGCGTTCGTGTCGGAGATTGTCTTAGCCAGATTGTCGGATCACCTGAATTGATATTGGTAATCGTAAACTTAGCATTGTTCACGGTTGATCCGCCTATTGCAAGGTTTTGCGTGGTATCTTTTGCGAATAAGAGAGTGCTTTGCGAATCCCATAAGCTGGCAGAGGGGTCGACCGGACACGAACCACTGCCTGTAACAATCCCTCCGCTCGTTGTGACGCAAGAATACCCTTCAACTGAAACTCCTGATAGTCCTTGATTTTGATAGACACCGCTTGCGAGATTCAAGTTTCCAGCACCGGTTAGCACCATTCTGCTCTGCCCAGAAGCTGACGCAGTAAGGATGTTTTTTAATGAATCAGTTTGATTTATAGATAATGCTGATGACCCTGTATCTCCGGAGATAGAAATGAACCCTGAAGGTGATGTTGTTCCGATACCGATAGCACTTCCTGAGTCATAGATAAGTGAGTTATTGAGAGATTGTCCGTTTGAACCAAATATTGGGAGGTAGTTATCTGTTCCATTGCTGATAACACCACCATCTTCACCGATACAATTACCGCTTGAGTCACAAATGATCCTGTTTCCCCAATAGAGGCTTGAGCCGGGACCTGTGGTTGAAGCTGTTGTGTTTAGGATGTCTCCGGAACCTTCTCCTTCGCCGATTCGAATTGCACCGTGCACATCTAATACTACATCAGCAAGTGGTGATGATGTGCCGACTCCAACACTTGTTCCGTTATCGTAAATAAGCGAAGGGGTTAATATGCCAGGAGTATCATATTTCGGGATAAAATTTGCCGTTCCAAGACCGATTAATCCTCCTCCCGCAGTAGCGCAGTTTCCGGTTGTGAGACAGATTGTGCCGGAGGCATCGGGAAATTGGTAACTTCTATTACCATTAAGCTCTTCCAGAGTAAGGTATGCCACGTTCTCAGAACCGGAACTAAATGTGAGCATATTCTCAGAGGATGCAAGCTTGAGGCTTTCAAATGTGGGAGATGCGACAGTGTCAAGTATTTGTGGGAGTGTTAGGAGAATGTCACCAGTGAGCCCAGTTGGTGAGTATGAGCCATTCACGAGAATATGTCTCACGCCACCAGCAATTTTTGTTACACCGGTATTAGTTATCGTGAGTGAGTAAGGAGCTCGCGTAATAGAGAGCCCATTGCCAGTAGATAGACTTCTCGGTTCGTATTCTCCTGTTAAGCCACTCCCAATAAGAATTTGACCATCTGTTGGGATTTTGTCTGTACCTGTGCCCCCATATGAAGAAGATAGGATTCCTGATACGTGATTGCTGCTTGAGAGGTCGATTGGTCCACTAGTTAGTTTGTATCCCAGTGCTTGGACAATTCCATTGCCTAATGAGGTAAGTTCGATTTCTCCTGATGCGCTAAAATCCGTTACTCCTTTTAAGGAGCCGTTGGCAGTTAAGTCAGCCCCATCAATTAATAGTGATTGAGTTCCTTTTGAAGTTAATATTACGCTCCCGGTACTTGTGCCGCCTACATAGAGATCTGTATCATTGAGAGCCTCGATTCTTCCGTTTGAATTTAGTGAAAGTGATTGTAGCGAATCTGTTGGATTTTCTAGAAGTATCTGTGAGAATTTTACGATTGCACCAGTGTCTATATTTTGTGGTAAGGAGAGTGAATACACACTCCCAACTCTTTCTGCATATATTTGTTTATCAGTACCAACAATATGACTAATCATTCCGGTTCCAACATTACTGGAGATTGTAATGCTTTTTGTTATTGGGTTTGATGATAGTGAAATTCCAGTTCCTGGTATAAAGGTAAGTGAATCATTATTGGAGCTTGCTGTGATGATTGGTCCGTCGGGAACGAGGATATTTTTAAAAATACTCTGATCACCGAGTAGTTCATTTATTTCTTCAAGATTGACTATTGGGATAGTAAGATCTCCGGTTTCTCCATTTACAGAGAGTACTCCAGTATTGCTAATTTCAAGCGTATCATCACCTTCTATGGTAATACCAGGCCCGCCGATCAAAACACTCGTGAGTAATTCTGTATCAATCTGGAGGCCTTCACTAATAAGGCCAAGATCTACGAGTTCCCCTCTATAATAAAGATCACCATTTAGGTTTGTATTTTGTTCAATAGTAACATCTGACTCAAATAATGTGGCAGCAGTGAAGTTGGTAGGTATGCTAAACGTTACACCTCCTGCAGTCTCTGAATCAGTTACTGCAAGAACCTCGCCTAAATTGCCAGGAGTTCTCGGTGGAGGATTTTCTTCTGAATTGTTACCAGAAGTCCATTCAATGGCGAAGATGATTGTGACAGAGCTAAAAAGAAGGGCAATCCCAAGAAGGGCAATTTTAGAATAAAGCTTTATAAAGGAAAATGTTTTCATTTTCCTTGAATAATAATCTGGATCCATTTTTTTATAACTAGACCCTTTTTGTAACTAGAATAAAGGGCAATCCTATCATACAGAATTGTCTTTTGGATATGCAACAGTGATGGATATCCTGATATTTTTATAGTTCTTTGTTGCAGGTGATATGAAAAAATGCCTCTGAGCAATTCATAGAGACTGTATGAACAATTTCGCCTCAAATCTCGTAAAATAGATATTGACATATAGGGGTGTTTTCTATACACTGGGCGCACGAGAAATGCTTGACAGTTAGCAAAGCATTTGTTACACTGCTAATCCATGATACCAAAACGCCCAGATTCTAATTTACAGAATGTACCAGTAATCCCAATTCGAGATGGAATAGTTTTTCCTCATACAGAATCTATCCTTACTTTCGGGAGGCCAAAGAGCCTTGCGGCACTGGAAAATGCATTTACTGGAGAGCGCTTAGTTTGTTTTGTACTCCAGAAGAATCCTCGTCAAAATAATCCAGAATTAACAGATCTTTATGAAGTAGGGACTGTCGCACATATTGAGCGAATGATTCGGAGTGATGGAGAGGTAAACGCACTCGTAAAAGGGATCTCTCGTGCACGAATTGTGAGCTTCAACAAATCATCTGAGTATCTCGAAGCGATTATTGACGAAGTTGATGAACCGTCTGATCAGAGCGATGAGATAACTGCTTTGATGAATCATATTACATCTTTATTCAAGAAGTCATTGAGCTTAGGAAAGCAGGCAGATTTTCTCGTATTTATGAATATTATGTCAGAGATTAGTCCTGCAGAGCTTGCGGATCAAATCGCATCTACACTTGATATTAAAGGGGGCGAACGGCAAGAAATCTTGGAGACGTTTGATGTAAAAGAGCGACTTGAAAAAGTGTCAGAATATCTTTCTCGCGAGGTGAAGGTTTTGGAGCTTGAGCGTAAGATCGCAAATAGAACACAGGAGAAATTAGAGAAATCGACAAAAGATGCGATACTGCGTGAGCGCTTGAAAAGTATTGAAAAAGAATTGGGTGAGAGCGATGAGGCAGGAGAAGTAAAGGAACTTTTAGATAAAATTAGAAAAGCAAAGATGCCTGAAGATGTAGAAGAAAAGGCGAGAAAAGAGTTAAAAAAACTTCAGCAACTTACTCCTTATAATCCTGAATCAGGATATATTAGAAATTATTTGGAAACACTCGTGTCTCTTCCTTGGAGTGAAAAAACGAAAAACAAAACGTCATTGAAAGAAGCAGAGAGAATTCTCGATGAGGGGCATTACGGTTTAAGTAAAGTAAAAGAACGAGTAATTGAATATCTTGCAGTCCATAAGCTTTCAGGAAAAATGAAAGGTCCGATTCTTTGTTTTAACGGGCCTCCTGGAGTCGGAAAGACCTCTATTGGGAAGAGTATTGCAAAAGCTTTGGGGCGGGAGTTTGTGAAGATGTCACTTGGTGGAATTCGAGATGAGGCTGAGATCCGTGGTCATAGGAGAACATATGTGGGTGCAATGCCAGGGAGGATTATTCAGGGAATTAAAGACGCGAAAACAAATAACCCTGTATTCATGCTTGATGAAATTGATAAAGTAGGAGCTGATTATCGTGGAGATCCATCATCTGCGCTTCTTGAAGCGCTTGATCCTGAACAGAATGGTGAGTTTTCAGATCACTACCTTGAGGTTCCGTTTGATTTATCAGATGTAATGTTTGTTACAACCTCTAATATGCTGCACACTATTCCTCCAGCGCTTCGTGATAGATTGGAAATTATAAATTTTGCAGGATATACGAGCGATGAGAAATTTCATATTGCGAAGAAATATTTGGTCAAAAAGCAGCTCGAATCAAATGGCCTGAAGTCTGCAAATGCTGAGATTAGCGATAAGGGGCTTCAGTATATTATCCAGCGTTATACGAGAGAGTCTGGGGTAAGGAGTCTTGAACGAGAGATTGCAAAGGTGTTCCGGAAAATAGCGCGTGGTGTTGCTGAGGGAAAGAAGAAAAAAGTTCTTATTACAGAAAGAAATGTCCGAAAACTACTTGGACCAGAGAAATTTAGTTCAACGCTTGCTGAAAAGAAGAATGAGATCGGAATGTCTACAGGACTTGCATGGACAGAGGTTGGAGGAGAAATCCTATTTATCGAAGTAGCACTTATGCCTGGAAAAGGGCAACTTGTACTTACTGGTCAGTTAGGAGATGTGATGAAGGAGTCTTGTCAGGCAGCAATGACTTATATTAGATCTCGGGCAAATAAATTCGGCCTTGATGAAAATTTCTATAAGGATATTGATGTTCATGTTCATGTACCAGAGGGTGCTGTACCAAAAGATGGACCTTCAGCTGGTGGCGCTATAACTACCGCGATAGTGTCTGCTTTAACAAAGATTCCAGTAAATCGGATGGTAGGGATGACCGGAGAGGTAACGCTCAGAGGGAGAATCTTGGAAATTGGTGGAGTAAAAGAGAAAGTAATTGCAGCGCATCGTGCTGGAATTAAAACGCTAATATTACCAAAGGAAAATAAAAAAGATCTTGAAGATGTTCCAAAAGATGTACTGAAGGATCTCCGGTTCGTATTTGCATCTCACATGGATGAAGTTCTCAAAGAAGCACTCACTAAATCTATTGAAGGGATAAAGCAGATAAGGGGCGAAAAAGAGCCGAAGCTGAAAACTCCCCAGCCGATTGCTGCCGACTAACTTACCCATTTCTTACCTGAGACAAGTATAATGTCTCTATGAATCAGGTAGCGGGATCTGAATTACACAATGGGCAGAGCGTTGTAATCAATACAGGGAAAAAAGAAGATAAATCTCGGGAAGAAAAAGTCCTTTCGTCTCTTGAGGAGCTGAGAAAGGCATCAGATAGAACGCTTTATAAGGCAAAAACGGTTTTCCCTTTTGTACTATTTCCCGATACGGTTATCGTTGATTATCAGAAGATAAGTATTGTTACCAGAGAATTTCTAAATTCTGAGCGTGTTGATGCCATAAACCATGAAGATCTAAAGAATGTTGAAGTGGTTTCTGGACCATTATTTGCGACTTTGTTACTAAAGACAGACCAATTTAACCCTCCGCTGACAGTTTCTTATTTGCATAAAAATGATGCATTGAAGATTAGGAATATATTGAATGGATTGATGACGGCAAATCATGCCAAAGTTCATTTTGAAGATGTAACGAATAAGAAGAAGCTTGTGAAAGAACTTGAGCAGATCGGTAGTGTGGATATTAGCGAGTAGTTTTTTTTAATTCTTTACAATTTTCCTACAGTATTTTATTAATGCTTCTTGTAGCTAAATTAGGATATAGGATTTCCTGCCTTTCACATTCGGAGGTTTTACTCTATAATAGAAACAGTTATGGCAGATACGAAACGAAAAAAAATAGTTACTCCTTTTGGGAGATATTTTCGTGAACTCGAAGAAATTGATAGTGATTTAAAAAGCTCGAAAGAGTTTGGATCAATATTGATTTTATCGTTAGTGGAGGAGATTGGTGAAATGGCCCGAGCATATTTAGCAGAGCATGGACGTAAAAAAACGAATATAGCTGCTCAGAATGATGAAACGTACGAGCAGGAGCTTGGAGATATACTTGTTACTATTATTCGGTTTGCCCGGATAAAAAATATTGATCTGGATAAACGAATTAAATATACTCTTTCTAAAATTAAGAAGCGTAAAGATTCGCCAAAACTCTAATTCTCCTTTCCATAAACGCCTCACATTTCTGCAAGGCGTTTATATATCTGCTTGATTTAGATGAGAGCCCCCTCACGTTTGTGTTCGTGTATGAGATAAGGGAGCGTAACTCCCGCAATTCCACCTCCGAGATGGAGAATCTGATCGATTGTACCTAGTCCGCTGGGTGCGAGACCGAGAAGCGTAGGGTCAAGAAGCCCTACTAAAAACATTCCGAGATATGCTATCCCAAATGTCATTAAGGCGGTTCTAGAAAGTTCAGCAGATTGTAATCCTGCATATACTAGGAATCCTCCTAATGCAATTCGAGAAATATCAAGAACGATATCGATATTCATCTCTCCCATCATCCGTCCTTCTCCACTGATGAGCCCTAATATTCCAAGTAGAAGGACAAATGCCCCGATGGTTGTCGCAAATGCTGTTAATTTCATAGTTTCACCCCCTTCCATTATTTTGTAAGTGTAGCTTTTTCGTATATGGTTTCAGAGAGACTTCAGTGAGGATAGTGTAAGTAGTGCGCAGGGCGGATTTTTATCGTTTCGAATCTTTTTGACTCTGGAAGAGAAGATATAATTGGAGGCAGTAGAGAATTACTGCTCCATATAATGCGTGCGATCGAATAAGTACCGGAAATGCTTGAGGGTCTTTGAGGTTTATTGCTATAAGTAAAAAACTAAGTGCAAGAATGGTAACATATTTCATATTAATTCTGTTTTGCTTTATGTAGAATAGTGTTGCAAGGAGGGGAATTATAGTCCAAACATAATGATGTTGCCATGCTATTGAGTTAAAAATTAAGTTTAATATTATAAGGTTTGATATACACAAAAGCTCTAGGAAAGTGTCGGCATTTTTCTGTTTGAGAATAGCTATAATTGAGGTTGAGAATAAAATAATTCCACTAATAATTAGTATGAATCGGGTCAGAAGTGGATTATCTATAGCCCTGTTTAAAAACGCTGAAAACGACTGGTTATAATAAGCATCTGCCTGGGATCCTATAATTGATGGTAATGTTGTTTCAAAAAAATAGAAAAATGTTGTATGTCCTACATAAAAATAAGAGATCGTATATAGTGCAATAATTGATAATATAATTGAGAAAATAATTTTCCATCGTTTGCTTCTTATTAAGAATGCAATTAGGAGAATTGGGAAGATCTTCAGAGATAGGGCAATGGATAAAAATATCCCAGCTAATTCATCTTTTGTTTTTAAATAAAAGTATAAAAATAAAGTAATTAATAGTAATATGATGTTGTTAATTTGCCCCATTCCGAGAGTAAATTTTACGGGGAAAAAATTTAACAATAAAATAATAAGTACTAACCCAAAAATGTTTAATATGCGAATCTCAAATATTTTGAATAATATTACTATCGAAGCAAAGAAGCATGTTATTGAAAAAAATGTAAACACATTTTCTGAAACACTATATGGAAATAGCGTGAATGGAGTAAAAAAAATTAGAGAAAAGGGAGGATATATGAAGGCCGCAAACATGCTCTCTGTAGTTATGTATGGGTTATCAGTATTTATTAAGTTTACAGTTCCGTAGTAATACGTATTATAGTCAGGATAGAGATCGAGAGTTGCAGAGCGCAGGAAGACAGATAGCGATAATAAAACAGCTCCTAATAATAAAATCTTTATAAAGATTACTCGAGAAGATTTCATAGAAGTAATCATGTACTTTGTTAATTTTAATGAGCTTTATTGTTAATTACAAATAGCCAGTTTATCGGCATAGTATTTTTTTCTATCTATGGTTAATGAGAGTTTTTTTATTTATGTGCGTACATACTTATCCATGTGATCTATGTAGTAGTTGGTGATTTATTATTTTTATTTATTAGAAAAATATATCGACATAAGAAAGTATCAGTATTGCTGAAAAGTTGGACTCTCAAACATATTGGTTTAAAAATGTCTTAAAAATCGTGTTAAGTAACCTGGAGGTTATTTAACCTGGTGTGACCCCACGGGAATTCGAATCCCGGTTTCTTGGATGAGAACCAAGTGTCCTAGGCCTCTAGACGATGGGGCCAAAACCTAAGATTAGTAATGGTGTATTCTAGCGTATTTCAACTTAAGATAGCAAGTAAGTCAACTTTTCTTTTGTGTTTTATTTCGCTATTTCTGATAATTTAGTATAATGATTTTCATGAAGCCATTCCTCCTCTCTGTAGTTATCCCTTCGTATAACGAAATGGCGAATCTTCAAAAGGGAACTCTCACAAAAGTTCTGAGTTATTTATCAGGTCAAAAGTATGACTTCGAGATAATTGTAGTAGATGATGGGAGTACAGATGGAAGTAGGCAATATGTAGGACATTTTATAAAAAAACATAAAAAAATAAAGCTTATTGAGGGAAAGCATAGTGGGAAAGCAGGGGCAGTGACGCAAGGGGTTCTAAAAGCAAAAGGAGATTATGTGTTATTTACAGACATGGATCAGGCAACACCGATTGAGGAAATTGAAAAGTTATTGCCACAGGTGAAGAAGGGGTATGATGTGATTATCGGATCTCGTGAAGGACAGAGGAGAGGTGCACCATTCACTCGAAAAATAATGGCAAAAAGCATGGTAATCTTGCGTTCGGCTATCGTGGGAATCCCTAATATAAAAGATACGCAGTGCGGATTTAAGTTATTTACGAAAGATGCAGCAAAAGATATATTCAAAAAAGTAAACAAGGTCCATAATGGATTCAAAGCGATAAGAGGATCATCTGTCACTGCAGGATTTGATATTGAGCTCTTATATATTGCGGAGAGCAAGGGTTATAAGATCAAAGAAATTCCTGTTACCTGGCTTTATGTTGAAACACGTCGGGTGAGCCCGATAAAAGATTCTATTGAGGGAGTTTTTGAACTATTTCGCATCAAGAAAAATATTCTTTCCGGTGTTTATAATTAATGTATGATACATAAAACCCTTTTCCCCTTGTGGCTCCTTGGGGGAATATTTTTGTTTTTATATTCATTTACGCAAGTTGATCTGTCGCTTACGTTCTCTCAAGCGTCTATTTTTCAGCAAGTCCAAAAATCATTCCAATACATTGGATGGTTTAACCGGCCACTTTCCGCGTATCTTTATATCGGAATAATTTTCTATTTATCTATTTTATTTATCATAACGCTTTTTGCAATTTCAAAAAATAAAATATCTAAAAAATCATTGTGGTGGATTATTATTTTGGTCGCAGTTATTCTTACGCCTTCATATAATGCGTTTTCATATGATTTATTTAATTATATTTTTGATGCGAGGATAGTATCGCATTATGGTCAGAATCCGTATGAGTTTCGTCCTCTAGATTTTGCAACAGATCCCATGCTTTCGTTTATGCGTTCAACACATCGAGTATATCCGTATGGTCCAGTATGGCTTGGGATAACGGCACCGATAACATTTGTTTCCCATGAGATATTTGCGCTTAGCTTTGCACTATTTAAGATCGTAGGAACATTAGCATTTCTCGGGACAGCGTTTTTTATCGGGAAATTGGCTGCTCATTTAAAAATGAAAAATACAAATTTTTCTATTGCGCTTTTCGCATTGAATCCATTGATTTTAATTGAAGGATTAGTTTCTTCTCATAATGAGATCGTAATGATGTTTTTTGCAGTGATGTCTTTTTATTTTTTATTTACAAAAAGACATACATTCTCTCTTATGGGATTTTTTATATCAGTAGGGATAAAATATGCAACTTTTATTTTCCTTCCTATATATATTGCAAAATTATTTATAAAAAAACTTTCTGATAGGAGCTTGATGCAGTTTACGATTGCGTTGGGGATTCTTGCAGTTGTGATTACGTCTGTTGCGTCGGGACAAAATAAAAACCCTGAATTCCAGCCTTGGTATTTGTTGCTTGTTGCACCATTTATTTCATTCTCAGATAACAAATTTATAAAAAGTTTGCTTCTTGCAGTTTCTTTCGTGGTCCTGTTTTCATATGTACCATTTCTCTATAATGGAAGTTGGCCTGTGCAAATCGTTGCGATAAAAAATACCTTGGTCGTGATTGGGATTTTGATAGGAATTATTTTTTACTATTTATATAAGACAAAGATAAAATGAATTTATTTAATAAGATAATGATAAATTTAAGAAAGTATCGTTTTGCGGTAGTTTCTTTTCTCATCATTTCCCTTACATACTTTGTCAGTCGAATTGTAAGTATTATGCAATTGCCGATCTTTACTGATGAGGCGATTTATACTCGATGGTCACAGATTGCATATAACGATGCGAATTGGCGCTTCATATCACTAACTGATGGAAAGCAGCCATTATTTGTGTGGTTGCAGATGGCGTTTATGCATTTTTTTGATGACCCGCTCTTTGCAGGGAGATTAGTTTCTGTGCTTGCTGGATTTGGAGCATTAGTAGGAGTTTTTTTTCTTACCCAGCTTATTTTCAAAAATATAAAAGTTTCATTATTTGCGGCTTTCTTGTATCTTATATATCCATTCGCGCTCATCTATGATCGATTAGCATTGTATGAGTCGCTTCTCGCAATGTTTTTTATATGGGCATTGTATTTTCAAATTTTACTTGTAAAAAAAATGCGACTTGATATCGCGATGATTTTAGGATTTGTATTGGGTGGAGCAGTGCTTACTAAGTCTTCAGGATTTCTATCCATTTATATGATGCCATTTTTATATTTGTTGCTAGATTTTGGAAAAAGGGCTTTTAAGGTAAACGCCTTGAAATTCACTGTCTTTTTGGTAGTTTCTATTATTTTGGCAAATGCAATATATGCAATCCTTAGACTATCACCCTTTTTTCATATTATTGAACAGAAGAATTCTATATTTGTATATCCAGTTTCAGAATGGTTGCGATTTTCGTTGGATATAAAGATTGCTAATTTTATCAGTAACCTCAGGGGAATTTTTGACTGGTTTGTGATCTACTTTAGTGTTCCATTCATTCTGGCAATGTTTTTTTCATTTTCTGTTAAATCGTTGTATAGAGAGAAAATTATTTTACTTTTATGGTTCTTGCTTCCAGTGAGTGCTTTAATATTGTTTGGGAAAACGATTTATCCACGTTATTTATTTTTTATGACACTGCCACTCTTACCGCTTGTTGCAGTTGGCTTTTTGAAACTTGTTGAAGTTGTAAAAAGTAAAATTGCTATTGGATTTATTATAATCGCATTTTTTATGTATCCGATTTATACAAACTATATGATTCTTATCAATTTTCAGGATGCTCCCATCCCAGTCCTTGATCGTGAACAGTTGATAAATGGATGGCCGGCAGGCGGAGGGGTAAAAGAGTCAATAGAATTTTTTGAGAATGAAGCGCGTAATAAGCAGATTATTATCGCAACGCAGGGAACATTTGGTCTTATGCCATATTCTTACGAAATATATTTAAATGAGAATTCAAATATTGAAGTGAGAGGGTATTGGCCTATTGAAGATAATCCTCCACGAGAATTGTTAGATGCTGAAAAAGATGTATATGTGGTATTTTATCAACCTTGCCCGCAGTGTAGGTATCCAGGTGATGCACCAGATACGTGGCCAATAGAAAAGATACGTGAATATAGAAAAGGGGATGGGATAACGACACTTGGATTATACAAGTTTTTGCAGTAGTTATATGGTTAAAAGAAGCACTTTTCTTGCACTTATTATCTTTATTTTTGTAACGGTTTTATTTTTCTATAAAGCGGTTTTTCAGGGTCAAGTCCCGTTTCCAGGCGATTTATTAGTCGGAAATTATGCTCCATATAACTCATATTCGTTTATCGGTTATGCACCTGGGAGCTTTCCACATAAAGCACAAAATATTGATGTAGTGGAGCAGTTGTACCCATGGAAGTTTTTTTCTATCGAGATATTGAAAAGCTTTGAATTCCCACTCTGGAATCCGTATAATTTTTCTGGCACACCGCATATTGCAGCAATTCAGTCAGGAACGTTTTATCCATTTAATATTTTATTTTTTATTCTTCCATTTGTCTTGGCGTGGTCAATATTTATTATTCTTCAGCCTATTTTGGCAGGATTTTTTACTTACTTATTTCTTAGAAAGTTAAAATTACACGTTAGTAGTTGTTTATTTGGCGGGATAGCTTTTGCTTTTTCCTCCTTTTTAGTGGTCTGGATGCAGTATGGAAATATGGTGCATGCGCTTATTTGGCTGCCCTTGATATTATGGCTAATATTGCATTTGTTCGAAAAACCTTCACTTCTCAAATCAGTAATTTTATCAATGCTTTTATCTTTCTGTGTTTTTGCAGGACATTTCCAGATTTCATTATATGTATATGTATTTAGTTTTATCTTTGCTCTGTTTGTGTTAATTGCGTTTTATAAAGGCTTTTTTTTCAGGAGGTTTTTAACAATAGGAAGTATTTATGCTTTCTCACTTTTTCTTTCTGCAATGCAGACCCTTCCATCAATAGAGATATTTCTTGCATCGTCTCGATCTGAATATGTTTTAGAAATTTTAGTGGGGTTTCTTATTCCACAATATCACTCTATTTCTGTATTGTTTCCAGATTTTTTTGGAAGTCCTGTGACGAGAAACTATTGGCCAACAGGCACCTATATAGAACGGGCAATATATTTCGGAATTATCCCGTTCTTCTTCGCATTATATGCAGTTGTGCGAAATAGAAATCGGTATGTATGGTTTTTTATGATAGCAATGCTTGCTGTTTTTCTTATTACGTTCGATACGATTATTACAAAATTTATGTATTCTCTCTATATTCCACCGATAATTGGCACTTCTGTTCCAACACGACTTATATTTGTTTTTGCATTTTCCGGAAGCGTACTGGCAGCATTTGGATTTAATAGGATATTAGAAGAGAGAAGAGTGCGATATTTCCTTATTTCTGCAGGGATTTTAACTTCAATAGTTTTTTCTATATGGTTTTTTGTCTTAGTTTCACCAATTTTATTTATCGAGTATTCATGGTTTCAGGATATAAAAACTTCGCTTCGTAATATGATAATTCCGACTGGAGTATTAGCAATTGCTCTCGTTGCATCATTTATTTATATAAGACTATTAAGAAGACATTCTAGAAATTCCCTTATCGTATTTACGGTTATCATAATTACATTTACTGCTTTTGAACTTTTTATTTTCTTTCAAAAATTTACGCCCTTTTCTCCTCAGGAAGCAGTATATCCGAAGAATTCTATGCTTAGTTTTATTAGGGAAAATCAAGATTTTTATAGGAGTTGGGGATATGGATCAGCAAACATTCCAGCAAATATTCAGACCTATGAGGAGATTTATTCAACGGATGGATATGATCCATTTTATATAAAACGATATGGAGAACTGTTATCTACGACAGGTGATGGAAAAGTTTCTCCAGATATTATGCGAGCAAATGCAAGATTGATCGGAGGGTTTGGAGAAGAAGATTTGAAAAATAATTTTTATCGGCAACGGCTCATGAACCTTCTTGGTGTTAAATATGTCTATCATAAAAAATCTCAGGATAATCATGCTTTTGATAAGACATTTGATGAAAATACCTATGAACTTGTTTGGCATGATCAGGATTTGCAAATTTATGAAAATAAAGATGTATTGCCAAGGGCTTTTATTGTGAATGATTATATTCTTCTGAGAGACGGTAATAAAATTATAGATGCGTTGTACGATGACACAATGGATCTGTCACAGACTATAATTCTCGAAAAAAAACCCAATATAGAGGCGCAAAATAAGAGAAATGACAATATGGTCACTATAAACAAATATAGCGGTAATGAGATCGAGTTAGTAGTAGATTCAGAAAGCTCAGGACTCCTATTTTTATCTGATGCATATTTTCCAGGATGGAGCGCATACGTAAATGACGAAAAGAGGGAAATCTATCGTGCAAATTATTCATTCCGTGCAGTCGAAGTTCCTAAAGGGAAGAGTGTTGTTGTATTCCGGTATGAGCCACAAATGTTTGTCATAGGAATATGGATTTCTGGAATTTCATTTGGATTGGTTTCTATTATAATAATATTTGCGATTTTGAGAAGAAAAATATGAAACAGTTCTTAAAATATATAGTCCCTTATGTAATCCTTATAGTTATTTGTATTCCTGCGCTTTTACCATTTATACATACAGGATTCATTGCTACGGATGACGGTTCTTGGTTGATAATTCGACTTTCTGCTTTTTATGATTCGTTTCGCGATGGACAATTTCCAGTGCGATTCGTGGAAAGAATAAATTTTGGCTATGGATATCCTGTTTCCAATTTTTTATACCCGGGCTATTTATATATAGGTTCGGTGATTCATTTTGTAGGGTTTGGATTTATTGAATCAGTAAAAATATTATTTGGATTATCTATAGTTTTCTCTGCATTTTTTTCCTACATTTGGTTTCGGAGATTGTTTGGAAAAATAGATTCTCTTGTAGGGTCATTTGTATATTTATATACACCATATCATCTTTTTGATATGTATAAGAGGGGATCATTGGGTGAGGCACTTTCTATTTCTGTTTTACCGCTCGCGTTTTATGGAATTGAAAAAGCAAGCACGATCTTGATTGCGCTTTCCGTATTTTCAATTTTATTGTTTCATAACACGCTTGCCGTTTTATTCATCCCTCTTATTCCTCTATATGCGTTCATGAGAAAGTCTTTTTTAAGATCACTTCCCGGGATAATTCTGGGAGGACTTATGTCTTCATTTTTTACGATTCCAGCAATTTTTGAGTTACGATACACAAAGTTTTTAGAAACGTCTATCTCAAATCCATTCGAGTATTTTGCAGACATTCAGTTGATAGGGATCGGTTCTCTAATAATTTTTGTTGGTCTTTTGTTTTTATTGTTTACGATCTATAAGAAGGAGCTTAATAGAGTTCCATATAGCGGATTCGTGATTCTAATGAGTATAATTTTTATTCTTACTTTATTTTTTAGTTCTTCATTCAGCAAATTTATTTGGGAAAACATAAATTCTTCATGGATCCAATTTCCATATCGATTACTGTCTCTTGTAATTATTGCATCCGCTTTTTTTGCAGCATATATAAGTTATATTCTCTTTAATAGAATAAAGATTATCGTGGGAATAGTTATAGTTTTTATAACTATTATTTCTGCATATAGTTATTTCACGGCTATTTCTTATACAGATCACCCGGAAGAGTTTTATACAACAAATGAAGCGACTACTACCATTCATGATGAATACATGCCGAAATGGGTTGAAAGGAATCCTACTAGCAGATATACGAATAAAATTGAAGTAATTTCTGGGAGTGTTGCAGTTTCAAATATCTCAGAAAAGTCTAATCTTATTGAATTTCAGACAGTGGTAGCTGAACCATCTGTTATCCGCGTAAATACGATTTACTATCCGGGATGGAAAGTTTTTGTGGAAGGTGAGAAGCGAGAGATTAATTATGAAAATGAGCGTGGAGTTATAGAGTTCGAACTAGAGCAATACGATGATAGAGTATATATTTCGTTCCAGGAAGATTTTGTGAGAATAATTGCCGATATGATAAGTATCATTGCAGTAATTATCCTGATATATTATATTTCTCGTCCGCTACTAAAATTCTAATGAAAAAAATTACTAGTCTTTTCATAGTTCTTTTTGGAGTATCAGTTTCACTCCCGATACTATTGCCATTACTGCAGGATGGGTTTTTTACTATCCATGATAATACGCAAGTTGAGCGGGTCTTTGAGATGAAAAATGCGCTTTCTGATGGAAGCTTTCCGGTTCGATGGGTAGAGAACCTTGGGTATGGATATGGGTATCCGATATTTAATTTCTACGCACCATTTCCATATTATGTGGGTGGATTTATAAACCTAATTCTTCAAAACTCTCTCCTTGCTACGAAAATAATGTTTGGGATTGGGATTGTCGGATCATTTTTCTCCATGTATTTATTGGCCCGAAGGTTTACCAATAGTTTGGGAGGAATTGTTGCGGGAGTGCTTTATCTGTATTTTCCGTACCACGCTATAAATATTTATGTAAGAGGTGCTGTAGGAGAGTATTTTGCATATATTTTTACGCCCCTTATTTTCTTAGGAATATACGTTCTGTATGAAAAAATCCAGAAAACAAAAAAAATCCCAGTTTTACAGAGTGTATTATTTTCTATCCCAATTGCATTGGTTATAATATCCCACAATTTAACCACTTACATGGTGGGATTATTTTTAATTCCGTACGGAGCTTATTTTTTTATTAGGTCAAATAATAAAAAATATTTTCTTGCCTCTATCCTGAGTGCGCTAGTTCTTTCATTTTTCCTTGCAGCATTTTATCTATTACCAGCAGTTTTAGAATCTCGATATACTGATGTGGCATCACAAATAGGAGGTGGTGCAGACTATCCAGATCATTTTGTATGTTTCTCCCAGTTTTGGAGTAGTGATTGGGGTTTTGGTGGATCCATCCCCGGATGTGTCGACGGCTTGAGTTTTGGATTGGGAAAATTTAATATTTTATTAGTTTTCCTTGCATTTATTTTCTTTTGTGTCAGATTTATTCGAAAACGAAAAATCACGACTGAAATAATCTTTTGGTTGCTCTTACCATTTTCGCTATTTCTTATGACTTCTTATTCTCAATTTATTTGGGACACACTTCCTTATATGGAGTATTTGCAATATCCCTGGAGATTTCTTAATTTTACTGCACTTTTTATTGCAGCTTTACTAGCATTTTTTGTCAAAAATTTTAAGAGCAGAATTCTGAGAATAATAATCTCCCTCTTTATAGTCTCAGGGGTAGTATATCTTAATTATCAGCATTTTAACCCAGTGGATATAGTCAGCAACTCAAATTCATTTTATGAAAATGAAGAGCATATTAGATTTGATACCTCAAAGATATCAGATGAATATATGCCTAAAGGATTTAACAAGCCAGAAGAAATTGAAAATGTACCTGAAAAACTAATGCAAGCAGATTCTGAAGATATATCATTATTACTAATCAATAAGAAGACAGGATATATAGAATTTTCCAAAGATGGTGATCAGGGGAGAATTTACATTAACCAAGCATATTTCCCGTCATGGAGCGCATATGTGGATAATCAAAAGGTGGGGTTTGCACGAACTAATAACGGAATGAGTATTGTGCTTTCTGAGGGGATAAGGAATGTCGTATTTAGATTTGAAATGACACCAATTCAAGCAACTGGAAATGCATTGAGCATTATTGGAGTAATTGTAGTTTTTGTTGTTATAATAGTGAAAAGAAAGGATTTATATGAAAGATAAGATTTCTGAACTCTCTATTTTTTTTCCGTTTTGGAATGAAGAAAAAAATATCCAGAAGGTTGTAGAAGATGCGAGAAAGATTGCAAAAGAAGTTGCGTTAAAATGGGAGATTATTATGGTTGATGATGGATCTTCTGATAGGACGAAGGAAGAAGGGAGAAAATTAGCAAGAAAATATAGGAATGTGAAGTTAGTATCGCATAATCCAAATCGCGGTTACGGGGCAGCTCTTCGTTCTGGACTTCAAAGTTCGCAATATAAATATATAGTTTTTACCGATGGAGATAGGCAATTTGATTTTTCAGAAGTAAATAAATTCATAGAGAAAATAAAAGATGCGGATATTGTCATAGGATATCGAAAAATGAGAAGAGATAGTTTCTTTAGACATGTCCTTATGAATATGTTAAAGGTTTGGGACTGTATCTTTTTTAGATTTTATTTTAAAGATATTGATTGTGGATTTAAGATGTTTAAAAAAACTGCTGTTAAAAAAATAATGCCTCTCCGTTCAGATGGTGCAATGATAACAACAGAGATTCTTGCGAAGGCAAAAGAAAAGAAGCTCAAAATAATAGAGGTTGAGGTAAATCATTATCCAAGAAAATATGGTGTGCAGAGTGGGGCAAATATTCCAGTTATTTTTCGTGCAATCTTAGAGAGTTTTATCTTGTGGTTTGATATCAAAAACAAGAGAATCTAGAAATGTATATACTGAATATATGGAAAATTTTACATTTGAAGCAATCGCAAAAAAGTCTGTCCATGGTGTTATAGCACTCACATCTCGTACATTTTTTATTCAGCTGTTAGGAATTTTCGCAAGCTTTATTTTAACTATCTACCTAGATGAATTTAGCTTTGGAGTTTTTTCTATAGTTTCATCAATTATCATTTTCTTTAGTTATTTCCAAGATGTTGGCCTTGCTGCATCTCTTATTCAAAAGAAGCAGAAACCAACACTTACAGATTATCGTGCAGTTTTTACTGTTCAGCAAATTGTTGTTCTGGTACTTGTTCTGCCAACGTTTATTTTTTCCGGACAAATTGTCTCATTATATGGACTATCTACTAATGGGCAGTGGCTGCTTGTTGCTCTCTTAGTATCCTTTTTTATAAATTCTCTTAGGACAATTCCTACAGTCATGATGGAGCGGAATTTGCAATATGGTAAATTGGTGCTCCCTGAAATTGTTGAGGGGATTCTTTATAATGTAGTGTTGATTTTAGGAGCGGTGTTGGGATGGGGCGTGAATAGTTTTACTGCTGCTGTTCTTGTAAGATCCATTGGAGGATTAATTGCGACTTATTATATCCAACCATGGAAAATCGGTGTTTCTTTAAATAAAGATTCGCTTAGGGAGCTTTTATCTTTCGGAGTACCATTTCAATTGAATAGTATTCTTGCTTTGTTTAAAGATCATTTCTTAACTCTGTATCTTGGTCTTATTCTACCACTCACTCAGTTAGGAATTATCGCATTTGCCCAAAAGTTGGCTTTTTTGCCCCTTCGGCTCGTGATGGATAATATTATAAAGATTACGTTTCCATCATATAGTAGGCTTCAGGATGATAAGCTTGCTCTTAAAATTGCGATAGAAAAATCATTGTTCGTAATTTCCTTTTTTATATTTCCAACTGCTGTAATGATTATCATGTTTAGCCCGTTTCTTATCGAATTTATTCCTCGCTATGAAAAATGGCAGCCGGCAATTCTCTCTATCATGTTTTTTGCATTAAGTACTGTTTTATCTTCAATCTCCACTCCACTAACGAATTTCTTAAATGCTATTGGGAAAGTAAAAATTACATTATACTTTATGATTTTTTGGACAGTTGCGACGTGGATTATTACAATCTTTACCGTACAGAGAATGGGATTTAATGGAGTTGCATTTGCATCATTTATGGTAAGCCTGAGTTCATTTGCAGTATTTTTTATTGCGAAACGATATTTAGAATTTTCTGTTTTTCGGCCCATTTATAAATCATTTATTGCATCAGTTTTTATAGCAGGATTAATTTATGCCCTTTCTTCACATATTGATTCTTTTTTTATTATGATAGGGGTAGGGATTATTAGTGGATTTGTATATTTAGGGGCTATGTTTTTGATTTCCAGGGAAGAGATTCTTACTACACTTAAATTTGCGAAGAAATCATTCGCGAAAGAGTAGTTTTTTTGGATATAATGAGTTTATGAAGAAATTAAGCATTGTCATTTCCGCCTTTAATGAAGAAAATAATATTGAAGATTGTCTAAAATCTGTTCAAAATATCGCCTCAGAAATAATACTGATCGATAACTCCTCAGTTGATGAAACGATTAATATCGCAAAAAAATATACTAATAAAATTTTTTCAAGAAAGAACAATCTAATGTTAAATATTAATAAAAATTTTGGAATTTCAAAAGCAACTAATGAATGGGTCCTACTTCTTGATGCTGATGAGCGCATAACAGAAGATTTAGAGAGAGACATAAGAAAAGTTTTAGAGAATAATGATGTAAGCATAAATGGGTATTTTATGCCGCGTAAGAACATGATTTTTGGAAAATGGATACAACATACCGGGTGGTATCCAGATAAGCAGCTTAGATTATTCCGAAGAAAAAGAGCAAAATTTGCAGAAAAACATATCCATGAAATGATAGAGGTGAGTGGAGAGGTCGGAGAGTTGGAGTCGCCCCTTTATCATCTGAACTATGTAAATGTAAGTCAATTTTTGGATAAAATGATTCGTGTGTATACCATCTCTGAGGCAAACAGTTTAATAAATTCTGGATATAAGATTTCGATCGCAGATGCTATCTTGATGCCTACGAAAGAATTTGTAAAAAGATTTTTTGCAGAAAAAGGATATAAAGATGGAAGTCATGGATTGATGCTTTCACTTCTCATGGCGTTTTATCATTTTGTAGTGTTTCTGAGAGTTTGGGAGGCGAAATCCTACCCGGATTCAAAAGATATATTGAAAGAATTTGAATCTGCGCAAAAAGAATCATTTCGACAGATTAGTTACTGGATGATTACAGAGAAGATTTATTCAGAAAAAAATCCTATTAAAAAGATCCTACAAAAAACTATAAAGAAAATTTCATGATGAGACATATTTCTATTACGATCCTTCATTTTGGAGAAATCTCTATAACTAGTAAATGCCTTGATTCTTTGGAGAAATTAAATCTTCCTAATATAGGACTTACTGTATTAGTTATAAACAACGACCTCCGTGTCAAATTTCCCGAAAATTCACCATATAAAAATTTTAAACTTCACGTCTTGAATAATAAGGAAAACAATGGATTTTCTGGAGGGCATAATCAAGGATTTAGGTTCGCTAGAAGGAATAAGTCTGATTTTCATATAGTTTTAAATAATGATGTATATGTAGATAAGGATATGATTACAGAGCTCCTCGGATGTTTCAAAAGGTGGCCCACTGCTGGATTAGTATCTCCGAAAATTTATTTTGGGAAAGGGGACGAGTTCCATAAGAGCAAATATAAAGAAGAAGAGCTAGGAAGGGTGATATGGTATGCTGGGGGAATTACGGATTGGGATAATTTAATAAATCATCATCGGGGTGTAGATGAGGTAGATCATGGACAGTATGATGATGAGGAAGGTGAGACGGATTTTGCAACAGGTGCGTGTTTCATGATCCCTATGGATTTAGTTCAAAAAGTGAAAGGATTTGATCATAGATATTTTCTATATTATGAAGATGGCGATTTGAACATGCGAATAAAAAGACTTGGAAGGAAGATTATCTTTTGTCCTCAGTCTATTGTTTGGCACAGGAATGCAAAATCTTCAGGGTCTGGTTCTGCTTTGCAAGATTATTATATATCGCGAAACCGGATGCTCTTCGGGCTAACCTATGCTCCACTGAGAACAAAAATTGCACTATTTCGAGAGAGTATAAAAATATTACTCAGGGGACGTAGGTGGCAAAAAAGAGGAATTATAGATTTCTACTTGAGGAATTTTGGTAAAGGAAGTTATTCAATTTAAGTTATATGGTTAGAAAAATATTAAAGTTTTATCCAATCTATATTGTAGTTATTCTTGGAGTATTGCCATTATTTGATTTATTCCATGCAGGATTACCACTTACCCATGATGGAAAAGATCATGTTGTGCGTATCGCAAATTTCTATGCGTCTCTTTCTGAAGGAATTTTAATTCCGAGATGGGCTGAGAATTTAAATTGGGGATATGGACATCCTGTCATGATGTTTTTGTATCCACTCCCCTCGTATTTCGCATCTTTTTTCCACGTTTTAGGATTCTCTTTAATTGACTCGCTCAAAATAGTTTTTGGTGTGTCATTTATTTTTTCTGGACTTGGAATGTACATATGGTTGCGAAAATTGCTTGGGATAGAGGCAGGATTATTGGGGGCAATTTTATATCTTTTTGCACCATATAGGTTTGTTAATGTATATGTTAGGGGAGCCATAGGTGAGCACGTAGCTTTTTTGTTTATTCCCTTTATATTATTTTTTATTACTCAGCTATTTTTAGATACGAGAAGTTCATTAAGGTTTTTGATAGTAAACTTTTTGGGAATTGCATTATTTACTGCAGGTCTTATCCTTTCTCATAATGCACTCAGTATTTTATTCCTTGCATTTGCAGGGATATATGCAGTCATTATATTTTTCTACAATAGAAACATCATGAAGTTTATTACGTTAGGAATTGGGGTATTCTGGGGATTTTTATTATCATCGTTTTTCTGGATCCCGGCACTTATTGAGGGCAAGTATACACTTAGGGATATTGTAACTGGGGATTCTGAGTACGCATTGCGTTTTGTAGAAACTCCTCTCAAGTTCTTTTCTCCTGAATGGAGTTATGGTATAACCGGTCAATTATCTGTTCAGATAGGGATTGTTCATCTCCTTGTTATCGCAATTTCTGTGATTGCTGTTGTGAAACTTACTAAAAAGGAGCCAATGAAAAAGTCGTTGTATATTTTTGCGCTTTTTTCACTTATTTTTTCCTTATTTATGATGCTGAGAGAATCAAACTTTATCTGGAGTTTTGTTTCAACAATTCAAAAATTTCAATTTCCGTGGAGATTTTTGTCGCTTACAGTCCTTGCGAGCTCATTAGTTGGAGCATATGCGATACTGCTTGTTAAAAAAGAAAAAAGAATTTTTGGTCTTATATTAGTTGTGGTTTTTGCCGTTCTCTTTTACGGTTCGTACTGGCGTGCAAATGATTACCTGAATCGTGAGGATTTATTTTTTAAATCAGTTTATGAAGGGACAACAGATACTGGAGAAAGTGCACCTGTCTGGTCTGTGCGATTTATGGAGGAGAGGCCAGATGCACATATAGAGATTCTTCAAGGAGAAGTGTTCATTCAAGAAAAATCTCGTTCATCTGTCCTTCATGAGTATAGTATTATCTCCTCCGACTCAGCGCGAATAAAGGAAAATACGCTGTATTTTCCCGGGTGGAATATTTATATAAATAATAAGAAGCTGAATCCTGATACTGAAATTCAATATCAAGATCCTGCGCATAGAGGCGTCATGACTTTTAATATTGATGAAGGAGAGAGCAATGTTAGAGTTGTTTTTGAAGATACTAAGTTGAGATTTGTATCAAATGTTATTTCCCTAATTTCATTTATCCTTTTAGGACTAATTACACTTATTGTACTTTTTTCTAAACCTCATGCAAGAAAAAATTCTTAAATATTTACCGGTATTGTTTATTGTTGCTATTTGGTTTGTGTTTTCTTCACCATTTTTTCTGAAAGAATTAGTTCCATACCCATCGCTTTTCCAATCAAACTTCTTTTCTCCATGGAGTGCATATTCAGTATATGAAGGACCAGTGAGAAACAATGCAATGCCAGATATTATTACGCAAATTTATCCATGGAGAGAGTTTACAATCAACAGTCTAAAAAATGGAGAGATTCCACTATGGAACCCTTATAATTTTTCAGGTACACCACATCTTGCTAATTTTCAATCGGCACCATTTTTTCCTTTTAATATTTTATTTTTTCTTCCACTCGAATTTATTTTTTCTTGGAGTATCTTAGTTCTACTCCAGCCGTTGTTTGCAGGTGTAGGAATGTATGTATTTATTAGGAGCTTGAAGCTTTCAAGAATAGGAGCTGTTATGGCAGCGATCTCTTTCATGTTCTGTGGATTCCTTACAACGTGGATGGGATATGCGACTCTGGGTTATGCAATTTTGTTTTTACCATTTGCATTATGGGGAGTATATAACTATATAGAAAGTAAAAAAGTTTATTATGGAGTTATTATTGCCCTTTTAATTTTATTGAGTGTATTTGCTGGGCATTTTCAAACTAGTGTATATTTTTTAGGAACATTATTGGGATATATTATTTTTGAATCATTAAGGCATAAGGACAAAAAAGCACTCATATACCTTTTGTGCTGTTTCGCGTTTGGCGTATTGTTGACGCTTCCGCAGGTTTTGCCATCATTAGAGTTTTATGCCAATTCAGTCAGGGAGGGAATTGTAAGACAGATAGAGGTGATTCCATTCATGTATATACCGACATTAGTTGCTCCAGATTTTTTTGGGAATCCAGTTACGAGGAATGATTGGTTTGGACATTATGCAGAATGGAGTGGATATGCTGGAGTTATTCCGCTACTTCTCGCATCCTTTGCGAGCATGTCTCTCTTTAGACGTGATAAGAGAGTTTTATTTTTTATAATTCTTGCGACGATTTCATTACTCCTTGCATTTCAGACACCAATAAATAACCTCATTTTTGTTTTAAAAGTTCCGTTATTTTCTACTAGTGCTGCAAGTAGAATTATTGTATTATTCTCATTTTCAGTTGCAGTTTTGTCAGCATTTGGAATTGATTTTCTTATCAAGAGAGCAAGGTATTTGTCATTAAAAAGAATATTATTGTTTCTGTCAATTTGTTTATTGCTCTTAATAGCTTTGTGGTCAGTTCCATTTTTTAAACTTCTTCCAGACAGTGAAAAGAATCTAATTGCGCAAAGTAATTTAGTATTACCGACGCTTATTATTATTGCATTTTCGGTTTTGATATCTGGGTTATATATTGTTCGGAAAAAGAGAGTTCTCGTATATGTGGTAAGTACTGTTATTCTTTTGGGAGTTTGTGTTGACATGATGAGATTTTCAATGAAATGGATGCCATTTGAACCGGATGAATTTGTATTTAAGGACGTAGGGGTTACACAGTTCTATGAGCAGAGTCAAACTGTGGGGAGATATCTGGGAGAATTTTCTGCAGAGAATTCTGTGTATTATAAATTGCAGACATTAGGAGGATATGACCCGTTGTATTCTGCGCGGTATGGTGAATTTGTGAAATATGTTGAACTGGGACAGAAGGAATCAGGATCACGATCAATTGTAAGATTCCCGTACAATTCTAAATATGTTGATAAAGCTATAAATTATTTAGGAGTGGAATACATCCCACAAAAAAAATCTGATGATAGGATGCCTTGGGCATTTCCAATCCAAAATTATCCCGTAGATAGATTTAGTGTTGTGTATGAAGACAATGCTTATCGCATATTCCGAAATAATCAATCATATCCAAGAGTTTTTGTAGTAGATAGATTTATCATAGAAAACGACGACGAAAAAATGTTAAATATGATGTTCCGCGATGATATAGATTTGAGAAATACTGCAATCCTTGAAAAAGATCCGGGTATTCGTAATAATGCATCTCCAGCTGCAAACGTTAAGATCGTTGATTATAAAAACAATTCAATTGATGTACGCGTAGATTCTCAAAGTAATGCACTTTTAGTACTTACTGATAGTTATTATCCAGGATGGAAGGCGTATATAGATGATTCAGAGGTGGAGATTTTGAGGACAAACTACGCATTCCGGGGTATTATAGTTCCAGAAGGAAGATCTACAGTCAGGTTAGTATATGAGCCGGATACATTTTTGTATGGAATTTATGGAGTAATTGTAGGGATCGGTGGACTTTTAGGTATAGCTGTGTATTATAAAAGATATGAAAGAAAAAATTGATGTAGTTATTCTCACCTATAACGAAGAAGAGGTTATAGAAGATGCGATAAAAAGCGTCAAGAGTTTTGCTGAGAAAATAATAGTAGTGGATTCTGAGTCCAATGATGATACCGGAAGGATAGCAAAAAATAATGGAGCATCAGTGTATATTCACCCTTTCAAAAATTTTTCTGAACAACGCAATTTTGCGTTACAACTCTCTCATTCTTCATGGATCTTTTATTTAGATGCAGATGAGCGTGTCACAGCAGAATTTAAAGATGAGTTGTTGGAGGCTTTAAATGAATCTAATTTTAGTGCTTTCATTGTGAAGCGAAGGACATTTTATTTCGGGAAAGATTGGGGATTTGAAGATGAAGTTCCTAGAATATTTTGGAGGGAGAGTTTTAAGAATTGGACAGGAGTTGTTCATGAGACTCCGCATTTTATGGGAAAATCTGGTAGATTAAAGAATCCTATTTTGCATTATACCCATAGAAATCTTCGCCAAATGCTGCAAAAAACAAATGAATGGTCAGAATATGAAGCGAAACTACGTCATGATGCTCATCATCCACCAATGAAGCCGTGGCGATTTTTGAGGGTTATGGTTTCAGAGTTTTTTAGAAATTATATAAAGCTCAAAGGATATAGGAATGGAACACATGGATTTATAGAATCGGTGTATCAGTCTTACTCTATGTTTATTACGTACGCGAAATTATGGGAGCTGCAGAATAAAAAATAAGTTATTTTTTATTTTTCTTTTTAAACCAGGACTCCATTTCTTTAAAAGTAAGTTTTTTCTTTGAGAAAAAGAATAGATATGTAACGGCTAGGATTAGGGAAAGGTCTTTGAGGGGGAAAGCAAGTACTAATCCAAGCGCTACAAACCAATTTCTTTGTGATTGTTTAGATGCGCGCCAGAGCGCATACGTGTTTGCGAGAATCGATAGGATCGTAACTGCGATACCAAGATACATAAGTGCAGGCGTATTGAGATTCATGTCAGACTATACTGTATCATAGCTTTTTTTGCTAATCAATTGTTGATACAATTGTCATGGATTATTTCGCATGAAAATTGGAATTTATACTCCTTATTTGGATACGATGACCGGTGGAGAATTATATATGCTTTCTATGGCAGAGTTTCTGTCGAAAGAGCATGTTGTTGATATCTTTTGGGATGATAGTAAGATTCTGGAGAAGGCAAAAAAGAGATTTAATCTACATCTGAAAGATGTGCGAATAGTTGAGAATATTTTTTCCTCCAAATATTCTACATTTTTTAGATTTAGAAAAACCTTTCAATATGACAGAATAATTTATTTATCCGATGGGAGCTTGCCCCTCCTCGCACCAAAAAAGCTAATTGTTCACTTCCAGCAACCTATTAAGAGTAATGATGTTTCTCGATTTCAGATTCTTAGAGCAAAAAATATAAGAAAAATAATTTGCAATTCACTGTATACAAAGTCATTTATTGATAGAGTGTATAAGGTGGATAGTGAGATCTTATATCCACCGGTCCAGAAAATTCAGACAGTTGCAAAATCAAAGAAAAACATAATCCTTACTGTAGGTAGGTTTTATCCATATAAAAATAATAGTGATTATAAAAAAATTGGATTTATGATCGACGCATTTAGAGTAATAAAGCGAAAATATCCAAATTGGGAATTTCATGTAGTAGTGAGCGTGAAAGATGAGCACGAAAAAGAGTTTAATGAACATATTGTAAAAAAAGCTAAAGATATAGTTATCATAAAAAATGCAGATTATGGTACGGTGCAGAAAGAATATGGAGAGGCAAAGATCTACTGGCATGCGTCTGGATTTGGTGAGAATATAGAGAAATATCCAGATCGGGCTGAGCATTTTGGGATTTCAACGGTGGAGGCGATGTCTGCAGGATGTGTGCCCATAGTGGTAGGTTTAGGAGGCCAGAGAGAGATTATCACCACTGGAAAAAATGGGTATTTGTGGGATACAGAAGAAGAGCTTGTGCAATATACCCTTGATGTAATTTACGACGAGAAAGAATTAGATAAGCTTTCTTATAATGCTCAGAAAATAACCCAACGATTTAATAAAGAAAAGTTCTGTAAACGTTTGCAGGAAATTATTGCATGAAAGAGTTTATTAAAAAAAATCTACTTTTAATAGTTGGCATAATTTTTGTATTAGTTTTTTTCTACAAATTTTTCCTTTATGGCTTGCTTCCCATCCCTACCGATAATATTGTAGGCGTATATCATCCATATCGAGATTTTTATAGTACTGAATATCCAAGAGGAATTCCATTTCAAAACTTTCTTGTCACAGATCCCATTCGTCAACAGTATTTATGGAAAGAGCTCGCAGTTTATTCATTGAAACAAGGAGAATTGCCATTATGGAATCCGTATAACTTTTCAGGCTATCCACTCCTTGCAAACTTTCAGTCAGCAGTTTTTTATCCACTAAATATTTTACTGCTTGTGGCACCATTTGAATATGGATGGTCTATGCTGATTATTTCCCAAATGCTCCTCTCGTTTATTTTTACGTTTCTTTATATAAAAAATCTTAGATTAAGTAGTGGGGCAGCTTTTGTGGGAGGACTCGCTTTTTCATTTTCTGGATTTGCAATTTCTTGGCTTGAGTGGGGTAATATCTTGAGTACTGCGTTATGGTTGCCATTGATTCTTCTCAGTATTGATAAGATATTTAGTAATAAAAAATATCAGAAATTATATGTTAGGAATTTATGGGGCTGGATATTTTTGATGTCACTTGTTTGTTCTTTTTTTGCAGGACATCTGCAAACATTTTTTTATCTTGCGGTAACTGCTTTTGCTTATATCATGGTGCGGTGGTGGAAAAGTTCGCGAAGTAGTAAGCCTTTATTATTATTTAGCGTTATGCTGTTTGCTTTTATTGTAATAACTGCAATTCAGTGGGTGCCGACATTACAGCTTATTAGTCTGTCTGGACGGGAAATAGATCAGATAAGTTCACAGATTGAGGGATGGTTTATTCCCTGGCAAAATTTAGCGCAATTCATTGCTCCTGATTTTTTCGGAAATCCTGCAACGCTTAACTATTGGGGAGTTTGGAATTATGGTGAATTTATCGGATATGTCGGTATCCTTCCACTTATTCTTGCACTAGGAGCAGTTTTATTGATACGAAGAGAAATAGTTATTTTCTATAAAATACTGTTGTTTTTGAGCTTCCTATTTGCTTTTCCTACCGTTATTTCAAAAATTCCATTTGTTCTAGAAATTCCATTTCTTGCGTCAGCACAGCCTACGAGATTATTATTTCTTATGACGTTTTCGCTGAGTATTTTGTCAGCATTTGGGTTTGATTACTTCCAAAATCATAGAAAAAGAATTTTGCTGCCACTGTTTCTTGTAGGATTATTTCTCGCTGCATTATGGATTATTGTTTTGAAAAATGATATTCTCCCTTCTTATTTCGAGATAGACACAGCAAATCTAGTTGTCTCCAAAAGTAATCTCAGGCTCCCTACTGCAGTTTTTAGTGCAACAGTTCTCTTGTTTTTATTTTTTATCTTTCTTCCAAAAAATCTTTTAAAGAAGAGAGTGTTCTTTGGGGTATTATCCTTAATTATTTTCATATTTCTTCTCGACATATTTCGATTTGCTGACAAATATACAGTGTTCTCAGAGAGAGAATATCTTTATCCTGAGACGAAGACTCTTTCATATTTAGAGGACCAAGAAGGGAATTTTCGTATTATGGGGACTGATTCCCGTGTGTTACCGCCTAATTTTACTATTAATTATCGGTTGCAGAGTGTTGATGGATATGATCCCTTGTATTTATTGCGATACGCTGAGTTGACAGCGGCTATCGGACGGAGTAATCCCGACATAAAACCACCATTTGGATTTAATCGAATTATCACACCTCAAAATTATCATGATGAAATTATAAATATTTTGAATATTGAATACATTCTTTCATTAACAGATATAGAAATTACTGAATATGAAAAAGTTTTTCAAGAACAAGAGACAAGGGTGTATAAAAATAATAGAGCTATTGATAGAGCATTTTTTGCAGGAGAGACGATTGTAGCACATGATAGGCAAGATGCAATCGAAAAGATTTTTGAAAATAAAGATAATTTGGACCTCGTTGCGATTGTTGAAGGGGAGAATGTTCAGAAATTTAATCGCGAATGGTCAACAGGTATTACAAAAGTAATTTCTTACGAACCGAATAGAGTTGAGATAGAGGTTCAAAATGATAAAGATGGTTTTCTCGTATTATCTGATAGCTTTTATCCAACATGGCGTGTTAGTATAGATGGAAAGCCGACAGAAATTATTCGAACAAACTATAATTTCCGTGGTATAGTTGTTCCCAAGAATAGTTCTCAAGTAATATTTACGAACCATCTTTTTTAATGAAACTAGATATTATAATCCCCAACTATAACGGTTCACATCTTCTTAAGAAAAACATCCCTGATATTATCAAAGCGATAAAAGAATACAAGAATATTTCAATTATTGTGGTTGATGACGGATCAAAACCAGAGGATGTTATTACATTACGAAAGACGCTCGATGCAGTAAATATGAGCTCAAAAACTCCAGTTATTCTTATTGAGCGAGAAAAGAATGGAGGATTTTCCTCAGCTGTAAACACCGGGGTAAAAGCAAGTAAGGCAGATTTTGTCTTTCTCCTAAATTCTGATGCAGTTCCTTATAAAGGATTTTTTGAGCCAATCCTAAAGCGATTTGAAGAAAATGAGAACTTATTTGGTGTCGGATGTATGGATATCAGTATTGAAGGAGATAGAAAAATAAAGCGGGGACGAGGTGTAGCGTTTTGGAAAAAGGGAATTCTGAGACACAAAAAAGGAGAGATTAAAAATAGTAGTAATACGTTTTGGATATCTGGGGGAAGTAGTGTGATAAAGAGAGAATTGTACGTAAAATTTAATGGAATGGATGAAATCTATAATCCATTTTATTGGGAGGATATTGATCTGTCATATCGGGTTCAAAAAGCAGGATACGAAATAGCATTTGAAGAGGGAAGTATAGTGGAGCACCGCCATGATGAAGGAGCTATAAAAACACATTTTAAGAAAAATAAAATAACGACGATCGTTTATAGAAATCAATTCATTTTTCATTGGAAAAATATTACTGATGGGAAACTTATGGTTTCACATATTTTTTGGCTTCCATTTCATTTGATAAATGCAGCTATTGGGAGAGATTTTAATTTATTACAGGGATTCTTTCAGGCACTCAAAAAGTTTTCTGAAATTAGAAGAAAAAGAGATCTACAAAAAAAGCTTTATAAAAGACGAGACACAGAAATTATTAAATGAAATTATCTATTTTAATTCCGGTCTATAATGAACAGGAGACTGTAGGGGTGGTTTTGGATTCAGTCCAAAAATTAAATGTGCCAAAAATTACGAAAGAAATTATCGTTATTGATGATGGATCTTCCGATAAGACTCCACAAATTCTTAAAAAAAGAAAAAATATTATACTAATTACTCACAAAAAAAATCAGGGAAAAGGTGCTGCAATCCAATCTGGACTAAGAAAAGCAGCCGGAGAAATTATTCTTATTCAGGATGCGGATCTAGAATATAACCCCAAAGATATCCCAAAGCTTATTCAGCCGATAATTGATAAAGAATATCAAGTAGTATATGGGACTCGTCTTCGCACGAAGCCGGTATTATTTGGAGAGAATAGGACACCACTATTGCTCCATTTTTTTGGGAATAAATTTCTTAGCATTGTTACTTCAGTTCTGTATGGAAAAAAAATAACAGATATGGAAACAGGGTATAAAGCATTTAGTGAAAAAGCTCTAAAAGGAATCACTCTCCATTCTCGATCATTTGACTTGGAGCCAGAAATTACTGCAAAAATATTAAAGAAGGGAATAAAGATCTTGGAGATAGATATCGCGACAAATCCCAGAAATTACGATGAAGGAAAAAAAATACGGCCGGTGAAAGATGGCACGAAAGCGTTATGGACGCTTATAAAATATAGATTTTCTGAGTAAAATGCAAAAGTTTAATATAAAAGTTATAAGATATTTTTTATCAAAACATTATTTTGGGTTAGGGACAGTATCTATAGTGATATTGGCAGGGTTTTTTAGATTTTGGAATTATGGAAATCGATGGGGGCTTGCATATGATCAAGGACAATTTGCTGTAGTTGCTCGATATGCGCTTGAGACAGTGCAATTGCCGTTACTTGGTCCCTTTTCTTCAGGAGGACCATTTCAAACTGGTGGCGAGTGGTACTGGATTGTCATGCTGGGAACAGCACTGTATCCAAAGTTTGTTTTATCTCCTTGGATATTTGTGACTCTTTTAACAATTTTTGCCGTCTTTGTGATGATTATGGTAGGAAAAATATATAACGGAAAAATATTTGGTTTATTACTAGGATTTTTGCTTGCTCTGTCTCCAGTTCAAATTTATCAATCAACAAACCTTACAAACCAAACTCCTATTGTGCTCTTTTCGGCTCTTACAATATTATTTGCTCTTATATTTACAAAAACGGGTAAAAGTAAATTTGTTTTCTTCTTAGCGCTTGTTGTAGGAAGCGCTACTTCAGTCCATATTCAGTCAGTTGCACTCATGCCCTTTATATTTTTTGTAATTGTTTTCTTTAGAAAGAATATATTAAAAAATATTATTCTTATTTCTCTTGGGTTGGGCATTCCGTGGATTCCAGTTCTTATCGCGGATATGCAAAATAATTTTTATAACACTACCAGCATGATTATGTACTTTACGAATAATCAGGCCCAGGTTTCGTATGATGTATTGGGGAGAAGATGGCTCACGTTTATAATTGATTTTATTCCTACATCTTGGGGAAATATTATCGGAGGAAATATAGTATTTGGCTACTTTTTCATAATTACTGCTACTATTTTTGCAGCAAGACGAACTCTGAATAAAAAAATAAAGAAAGAAACTCTTGTTATCTTTCTCAGTATTGGAGTTATGTTTATTATTTTGCGCTATGTTAAGACGCCATTATTTGAGAGCTTTTTTGTGTTTATTCATCCATTTATTATCCTGGTTTCAGGCTGGACCATTTTCCAAATATTAAAATTGAATCGATTTTTGGGAGTGGCAGTTATGTTTATTATTGCAGCTGGGAGTATTTATAGTTTTTGGGGACCAATAAATACTGCAACAAATACTACATATGAGAAAGTTCTTACTATTCAAAAGGTTTTATATGAAAGATATCCTAATGAAACATTTTCTATATATGATTATCAATCAAATAATAGCAGTATTGTTTTGCCGCTCGTTTTGAATTTATATATTGATGACAGAGTGGGGAATGAAGGGAGGAGTATAGGTGTATATAGAAGGACACCAGATCATTACATCCAAATAGAGCAAGAGTCTTTATATGGAGATCAAGGTGCGTTGCAAATTTTTGATATATCTAGTTCAGAGAGTTCACAATTGGAGGATATTGGTTGGAGAAATGATAATCCTGAGACTGTTTACGATGAAACGCAGCATTGGTTTAGGTTTAATACAGAATAACTATTGGAGTTATCGAAGTGATTTACTTATAATAAATAGGTTCAATGAAGAGAATATTCACTAATACAAAGTTTTTACTTGCACTCATTATCGCTAGTGCGATTTTTCTTCGTTTCTATCAAATTGCAAATACCCCACCGGCACTCACCTGGGATGAGGTTGCGTGGGGTTATAACTCGTACTCGCTTGGTCTTGATGGACGAGATGAGTTTGGAGTATTTTTACCATATAAATATCTGGAGTCATTTGGGGACTTCAAGCCACCGCTGTACGCGTATGTAGGTATAATTCCCATAAAAATTTGGGGATTTACAGAATTCGCAACTCGGCTCCCTTCTGCATTCTTTGGTGTTTTGACTGTCATTTTGACGTTTTTTCTGACACGAGAAATATTTTATTCATCAAGCCGCAAAGACTACTACTCGCTTTTCTCCTCCTTTCTTTTGGCAGTTTCTCCTTGGCATTTGAGTCTTTCTCGAGCTGCTTTTGAGGCAAACGTTTCACAGTTTTTTATTGTTGCTGGGATTTATTTTTATCTTATGGCGCTTCGAAGAAACGCATGGGTTTTAATTCTCTCCGCAATTTCGTTTGCATTATCGTTTTACACTTTTAATACTGCCCGAGTTTTTGTGCCGATTATAGTGATAACTTTGAGTCTTATTTTTATAAAAAAGCTGTGGGTGATAAAGAAGCAAACAATAGTCGCAGGGATTATAGGGTTTTCGCTACTTTTACCAATCATTGGATTTCTTTTTTCTCCACAAGCAAGTCTCAGATTTCGCGAAGTAAACATATTTTCTGATCCTGAGATCGTAGAGCTTTCCAATCAGGAAATAGCAAATGATAATAATTCACTACTCAGTAATATTCTTCATAATAGAAGATTGAAGTATGGAATTTCTTTTATCTCGCATTACTTTGATCATTTTAATCCAGATTTCTTGTTTATATCAGGGGATAGTAACCCGAAATTCTCATCTCAGGATGTAGGACAGCTTTATATATGGAGCATTCCGTTTTTGGTCATAGGGACGCTAGTGCTATTTAGAAAACGTGAAGGGAGATGGTTTGTGGTACCATTGTGGTTACTTCTGGGAATAATTCCTGCAGCAACTGCCAGAGAAACACCTCATGCGCTCCGGATTGAGACAACGCTTCCGATGTTTCAAATCCTGGTTGGATATGGAGCAATAACAGCGCTCTTTTATTTCAGGAAAAAGTTTAATCCGATTATTTTCAAATCTATATTTGGAATTATATTAGTCGTGTTATTTCTGAATATTGGATATTATCTCTATGGATATTATGTTCATTATAACCGTGAGCATTCTGATCATTGGCAATATGGATATGGAGAAGCTTTTGAGTATGCTATCGCGCATGAAAATGAGTATGATGCAGTTTACGTGACTGATAAACTGGGTAGACCGTATATTTATTATCTCATGCATGCAGAAATTCCTCCGGAAGAATTCCAGAAAGATTCGACCGTAGAACGTGATCCATTGGGATTTGTAAACATACGACGAGTGGGGAAGTACTACTTTAGAGACTACTTAGATATTGATGAAGAAGGAAAAAATATTTTATATGTCGGAGTGCCACTCGATGTTCCCGATGACGCAACAATTCTTACGACTGCGTATAATTTAGATGGGACACCATCATTAATCGTATATACAAAATAATATGAAAAAATTCATCTTGACTCATAAAATTATATTACTCTTTATTTCTATTTTGTTTTTAGGTTCTGTATTAAGGTCGTGGGATTTGGGAAAGACTCCTCTGTCACCCACCTGGGATGAAGTAGCGCTTGGGTATAATGCATATTCGATCTTTGAAACAGGGAAAGATGAATTTGGGAAAACGCTTCCTGTTGTGATGCGATCATTTGATGATTATAAGCCAGCATTTTACACGTATCTTATTATTCCCAGTTATAAAATCTTTGGACTCAATGAATTTTCTGTACGACTTCCTTCGGCAATCATGGGAATATTGACTCTGGTAAGTGTTTATTTTCTTATAAAAAAACTCTTTAAAAGAGAGAGTATTGCGCTTCTTACCATGCTTCTTCTTGCAATTTCCCCATGGCATATTCAGTTTAGTAGAGTTGCATTTGAGACAAATGTAGGACTTGCTTTGAATGTTTTTGCTGCGACCTTTTTCCTGTATGGGTTAAAAAGACACTGGATGCTCCTACTTGCAGCACTTTTTGCGGGTTTGAGTGTGCATACGTACCAAAGCGACAGAGTATTTACTCCGCTATTTATTCTCGGTATGATTATTATTTTTTGGAAGCAATTTTTTACAGTTCCTCGTAAATTCATCATTTGGTCTTTTATCATTGGTTTTGTTGTTATTTTGCCATTTATTATTACTGTTTTTACAGACAGTAACACCTTGCTTCGCGCGAAGGGTACAAGTGTTTTTAGTAATAATGTTGAGCTCTTGAAGAATAATGCGACAAGAAATGAATTAAATATAGAGACGGGAGATACTCTTGGAAAGATTATTGATAATAGGCGGATAGTATATGCGAAGGCAGTCCTTGATGGATACCTGTCACATTTTAATTCTAATTGGCTCTTAAAGGGGGATATTGCTCGACATCATGCGCCTGAAATGGGGCTTATTTATCTTTGGGAATTCCCCTTTATTCTGATCGGAATTTATCTTTTGATATTCTCAAAATTTGATAAAAAGACAAAGTTTTTTGTATTTTTCTGGTTTCTTCTCGCTCCACTTCCTGCATCTATTACGACAGGAGTTCCTCATGCAGTGCGCACGTTTAATTTCCTCCCAACTTGGCAAATTTTCACTGCATTAGGAATTCTGGGGATGTATAGTTCTGTTTCCAATTTCAAATATAAAGTGTTGCGGATAAGACTTGAATATATTGTTGTTTTGTTGCTTGTTTTGTTTGCCATATTTAATTTTATATATTATCTTAATCAGTATTTCGTACAGCAGAATTATTTTCATGCACGGGACTGGCTGCATGGTCATCGGGAAATGATTAGTGAAATGTTGAAGCGAGAAGAAAATTATTCAAAAGTTCTTATAACCGATAAGGAACCGATGGATAGGGCTAGTATGTTTTTCTTATTTTATAGTCAATATCCACCAGAGGAATATCAAAAAGTAAGTCCTCAATCTGGTGGATTTGCGGTGCATCCAGAGTTTGATAAGTATATATTTAGGCCGATAGATTGGGAAAAAGATAGCACTTTGAAAGATACACTTATTGTAGGTCTCCCCTCAGAGATTCCTCAAAAAGAAGCTATTTATACAGTGTATTATCCAAATGGTGATCCTGCGCTTGTCATGGCAGAACGATAAAAAAACAGTATGAAAAAATTATCAGTGGTGCTTGCGACATTTAATGAAGAAGAGAATATTGAACGATGCTTGAAGTCGGTTCAGGGTTTTGCTGATGAAACAATTATTGTAGATGGGAAATCAAAAGATAGGACTACTGAAATAGCAAAAAATTTTGGCGCAATAGTGATCTCTACTACGAACAAGCCGAACTTTCATATCAATAAGCAAAAAGCAATTGATGCAGCAACGGGAAAATGGATTTTGCAATTAGATGCGGATGAGGTGGTTAGTGAGGGATTAAAAAAGGAAATAGGAAAAATTATAGAGAGAAATCCCGAAGAAAATGGATATTGGATGCCAAGAAAAAATTATTTTCTTGGAAGATTTTTAATGAAAGGAGGCCAATATCCTGATTACACGATACGATTATATAGGAATGGAAAAGGAAAGCTTCCTCAAAAAGATGTGCATGAGCAAGCAGTGGTTGAAGGGAAGGTGGGTTATTTGAAGTATGGACTGCTCCACTATCCATATAGGGACTTTAAGTTTTATGTAGAGAAATGGAATAGATATAATATGTTGTTTGCCAAGCAAATCGAAGATGAGATGAGAGGAAGAAATATCTTTTATAAAT
>Ga0265293_10000887_pt1 | contig 69183 bp, 66 predicted proteins | sample Munlanlewell138R_FD_192505 | JGI IMG/M metagenome (GOLD analysis project Ga0265293, IMG submission 192505) | Leachate microbial communities from a municipal landfill in Southern Ontario, Canada - Leachate well 138R | ecosystem: Engineered > Solid waste > Landfill > Unclassified | place: Canada... | reverse complement strand
ACAAGAAACTGATACAATTTTTTGCATGAGGACTTCTTCCTTTCTGGGAGGTATGTGTTTTTCTGCAAAAACATTGTACCAGAAAGGTTTGGAGTCCTCAATTTTCATTTAACTTTACAGTACGAAATTTTCAAAAAGGGGGAATTTATATGAAAAGCTTAACTGTCAGAAAAATTGCTGTTATTGGGATGCTCACCGCCCTGATAATAGTGTTGGGTGCAACCGGGCTGGGTATAATGCGGCTGCCGGGGCTTTCCATAGGCATTACCATATTGCATATACCGGTAATTGTCGGCGCAATTTTAGAAGGTCCTTTAGTTGGTGCGTTTACCGGCTTGCTTTTTGGCGCGTGGAGCATTTTAGACAAAGTTTTGCGCCCCAGCCCCACCGGTTTTGTTTTTTTTAACCCGCTTGTGTCGGTTCTTCCCCGAATACTTATCGGGATTGTAGCATATTATTCATATATACTTTTTAAAAAGCGCAGGTTTGAATCGTTTGGAATTGCAATCGGTGCAATTTTAGCAACCCTTACAAACACAGTAGGCGTATTGGGGATGATTTATCTGTTGTTTGCAGAGCGGTATATGCAAATAATAGAGCAACCGGCAAGCAACGCCCTTGCCTTTTTTGCGGCTGTGGCAGTTAAAAACGGGGTTCCGGAAGCTATTGCCTCTGCGATACTGACTCCGATTATTATAGTCGGAATCAGAAAAATCAGAAAATAGCATTAAAGGGCATCAATTAGCGTTTCAAGGTTGTAATTTATGCATGATTGTGGTAAAATAAGCTAAAGGGGGAGGTTTGAGATGGATTCGGCAGTAATTTTTTGGATTTTCATCGCAGTTGTAATGGGAGTTATTGAAAGCGCAACCATGTCATTGGTTTCAATTTGGTTTTGCGTAGGGGCGATTGCCGCTGCAGTGTGCGCTATTTTTACCCCGTCGCTTTTTGTCCAAAGCTTTGTTTTCGTTGTTGTGACGGCGGCAATGCTTGCTGCAACACGCCCTATTGCAAGAAAAATAGCAAAAACAAAATTTACCCCCACAAACGCCGACAGAATAATAGGGTCGGAAGCGATAGTCATAAAAACTATCAACCCCATTGAGGGCGCAGGGCAAATAAACATAGGCGGGCAAATTTGGTCTGCCAAAAGCGGCAACTCAACCGTAATTGAAAAAGACACTATTGTAACGGTAAAGAATATTATTGGCGTGCACGCTATTGTGTACCCTAAAAAGGAGGAAAATTAATGGCTCTTCTTATTATTTTAGCTTTAATTATTATTGTGCTTATAGCTAACATCAGAATTGTATTCCAGTCATACGCTTATGTTGTAGAACGCCTTGGCGCATACAGCGCCACTTGGGGCGTTGGGCTGCATTTTAAAATTCCGTTTGTTGAAAGGATTTCTAAAATTGTGGTACTAAAAGAGCAGGTTGCAGATTTTCGACCTCAACCTGTTATTACCAAAGATAATGTTACAATGCAGATAGACACCGTTGTTTATTTTCAAATAACCGACCCTAAGCTATATGCCTACGGCATAGATAACCCGATGAATGCAATTGAAAACCTCACCGCTACCACTCTAAGAAACATTGTGGGCGATTTAGAGCTCGACCAAACCCTTACATCTCGCGATACTGTGAACACTAAAATGAGGGCGATTTTAGATGAGGCTACCGACCCATGGGGTATAAAGGTAAACAGAGTTGAGCTAAAAAATATTTTGCCGCCTCGTGAAATTCAAGATGCGATGGAACGGCAAATGAAGGCGGAACGAGAGCGCCGTGAATCGATACTGAGAGCGGAAGGTGAAAAACGCTCTGCAATTTTAGTTGCGGAAGGGCAAAAAGAAGCGCAAATTTTGGCAGCCGAAGCAAAAAAAGAAGTTCAAATTCGAGAAGCGGAGGGTAAGTCGGAAGCTATATTAAAGGTTCAGCAAGCTATTGCAGACGGAATAAAAATGATAAACGAAAGCAATCCAAGCGAAGCGGCAATTGCACTTAAATCGCTTGAGGCGTATACCCAAGCGGCTAACGGAAAGGCAACCAAAATAATAGTGCCGTCAAATATTCAAGGAATTGCAGGGCTTGCAACATCAATTAAAGAAGTAATGTCTGATTTAAAAGCTTCAGAGTAGACGCTACCGTTTTAAATCAATGTTTAAAGTTTTTCTGACAATCCTTATTTAACAACTTAGCAAAAAGGGGATGTATAACATGGCAGGTCACAGCAAGTGGTCTACTATAAAGCGCAAAAAAGGCGAGGCGGACGCAAAGCGAGGCAAAATATTTACAAAGCTTGGGCGTGAAATTGCAGTTGCGGTTAAAGAGGGCGGGGCAGACCCTGCCACAAACGCGCGGCTTAAAGATGCCATTGCAAAAGCCAAAGCAAGCAATATGCCAAACGATAATATAAACCGAAGCATAAAAAAAGCTGCCGGGGAGGGCAACACCGATAATTTTGAAAATATTATATACGAGGGGTATGGCCCAAACGGTGTTGCGGTAATTGTTGAAACGCTTACCGATAACCGAAACAGAACAGCTGCCGATATACGCCACTTTTTTGATAAATTTGGCGGAAACTTAGGCACAAGCGGTTGTGTTATGTATATGTTTGACCAAAAAGGTGTTTTAATCATAGAAAAAAACGCTAAGACAAGCGAGGAAAAACTAATTGACGACGCCCTCACCGTTGGCGCTGACGATGTTATAACGCAAGACGAATACTTTGAGGTAACCACAAACCCGGGGGATTTTTCAAGCGTAAGGGATGGGTTAGAACAAGCGGGGTACGCCTTTGAACAGGCGCAAGTTCAATATGTTCCGCAAACAGATGTTTTGCTCTCGGACGAAAAAGATATCACCATGATGGGCAAACTTATAGACCATTTGGAAGATTGCGACGATGTTCAAGCCGTCTGGCATAATTGGGACGAGGAATAACCTGTAAGCTTATATCATTAAAAGAAAGCATTTAGCGGTGCTTTCTTTTTTATATTGACAAAAAGCCAAAATTGCTTTATAATATTTCGTATAGTGCTGGTATAGCTCAGTTGGCAGAGCAGCTCATTCGTAATGAGCAGGTCGCGGGTTCAAGTCCCATTACCAGCTCCAGTCGGCATCACCGACATATAATATGCCGTTTTAGGTTCACACTTGTTTGTATTTCATGTAAAGCGGCTTTAACAAACGGCAAAGTTCGACATATAATAAAACCGAGGGGTGCTTTTTTACTTGCGATAAAACGCCGCATGTACTGATTTGTATATGCGGCGAAATTTTTATAAATCTGAGAAGGGCAGTGGTGGTTTGAAAAAACTTTCAGTCTTTTCAAACCACCCTGCCTCCGGCGGAATTTATTACGCGTGCGATATTTTCGCCTTTGGCGAAACGCACATGCGCAAAGTGCCATTTACACGCCTTATCCGGCTCACGATAAGTGCATAGGCACAAATTTTAATTTAATTTTGTGAGCCGGAAAGGCTAATGGCACTTATTATGAAAAAACTAAGCAAAACCTTTATCGAGCTTATCGGGGATACTCCCATGTTGGAGCTTGCAAACATCGCCCGCAATAATAATTTGTCCGCTAAAATTATTGCCAAGCTTGAATATTTTAACCCGGCAGGCAGTGTGAAAGATAGAATTGCAAAGGCAATGATTGAGGATGCGGAAAAAAAGGGACTGCTAAGTAAGGGTGCAACCATTATAGAGCCTACGAGCGGCAACACCGGCATAGGCTTGGCTGCAATTGCCGCTGCCAAAGGTTATCGGGCAGTTTTTGTAATGCCTGACACAATGAGCGTTGAACGCAGAAACTTGCTAAAAGCATACGGCGCCGAAATCGTGCTCACTCCGGGGGCTTTAGGCATGAAGGGTTCTATTGCCAAAGCGAAGGAAATCTCTTTGTCAATTCCAAACAGTTTTATACCGGAGCAGTTTGAAAACCCTGCAAACCCCAAGGTTCATAAATTAACAACCGGTCCTGAAATTTGGAATCAAACGGATGGAAATATAGATATCTTTGTTGCGGGCGTGGGCACCGGCGGAACTATTACCGGCGTGGGCAGCTATTTAAAATCAAAAAAGCCCGACATAAAAGTTATTGCGGTTGAACCGACCGATTCGCCCGTTTTATCGGGTGGCAAGGGCGGTCCGCATAAAATTCAGGGAATAGGTGCGGGTTTTATACCAAGTGTGCTTGATTCGTCAATTTATGATGAAGTAATATGCGTTAAAAATGAAGATGCGTTTAAAGTTGGCAGGGAGATAGCGCAAAGCGAAGGGGTTTTGGTGGGAATTTCATCCGGAGCCGCCTTGCAGGCGGCAATTGGTGTTGCAAAACGCCCTGAAAATTGCAAAAAAACGATTGTGGTTTTGTTCCCCGATACAGGCGAGCATTATCTTTCAACCGATATGTTTAACTAACCTGCAACCACAATAATGCGAACCCTTCCTCCTTCCTCTTGCGGTTTATCGTAATAAGCCGCAATGCTTTTGGCGTAATCAACCTTATTTTTTGGTATAATTTCAAAGCTTTCTCCATCGCCTAATGAATTATATACGCTTTTATAAATAAGAAAATCATCAGATAAAGCATACTTTGCATTTTCGGTATGCACATACAAGTCGTCTATTTTTGTAATCTTTTCGTTTATCGAAAATAACTTTGAAAGGCTAAAAGGAGCGCCATTATCAAAATCAATTTTAACAGGCTGCCCGGTATAAACGGGAAACCGCTTATTTACCGTTGCAAAGTTTGTGTATACGCCCGAAACATTCAAATCATATACCCCCTGCACGGCAAAAAAACCCGATTTATTTTCCGCCTTTAAAACCATTCCGTAGCTGTATAAATCGTTTGTAAAATCCTTCAAAATTATATCCGTTATAAGATTGTCCTTTTGCCTGACATACAATATATCATTCGACTTGATTACAGCGCCGTTTAGCCGTTTCGGAAAAACCTTTGCGCCCTTGGCTTTTGTATATTCATCATTAAACGCAACATCGATAATATTTATATCATCCGATAATGTGTAACTTCCAAAACTTTTTTTATCCCAGTTAAAAGTTCCTTCAATGTTGACTTTTGCAGCTTGCGGCGAAATTACAGCCTTATTATCCTCAAATTTTATGCTAACGGTCTTTCCTTTGTAGTATTCATAGTCTTTATCGGTGTAATATTCATTTATTGTACCGTCTGTCAACAGTATAGTTGAGCAATATTCGGTAAATGTATCTTTGCTTCCGTCTATCCATGTTTTAAAGGATGTATCAATTAAATATCCTGTTTCCCCATCGTTTTGCGAAAAGGTTAAAATATCTGCTATTTTTCCGTCTTTACCAAACAGGGCTTTAACAGGCGTTCCATATTCAATGCCGCCGGAAGATAGCTTATCAAAAGCGCCGACACTCCCCACTTCATATTGCTTGCCCGAGATTATAACCGCTTGCAGATTGTCTTTGCCGGGAAGCGCCTCTTGATATACTCCTGTAATTTTTACGCTATAAATCAATGCCGTATCCGTTTGCCTTATATAATAGCATATGTCGTGGTCAATTATTTCGCTCATTTGAGCAACTTTTCCATCCCGATATATAATTGTTTGGTCGGTAATTCCAAAAGCATTTATAAAGCTTTTTCCCGCATTGGTGAACGGACCTTCCATTTCATCCCGCGCTACCGTGATATATTCTATTTTATCGCTGTTATTGCGGCATACCGTTATTTTATCTCCCATTTCAAGCGTTGCGGATATACTTTTAAAATCCAAAGCTGCCGTACCATCGTAAAAAACAATGTCATTATCGCATTTAATTGATATATCCCCCTCTTTGCCAAACACAATAATAGTGTCGGATATTATCGTTTTTACAATGTAACTGTCGTAGCGGCGTTGCAACGGAATAAACGCTGCAACCCGATTATCTTTATCTATGATAAGGCTCCCTTTTTTAAAAATATCGCTTTGCAAAAGGTTTCCTTTTTTAAAACTGCCGACAGTTGTCAAAACATACTCATCCGATATGTTTTTATCTGTTATAATTATTGCGTTTTCAAAATAAGAGTAACCGATTTCAGATACAAGCCTAGTATTTGAATCCTTTTTTTGTGAAAGCAATGTATTTTTAATCATTATTGCGGCATTCATCCTTGTAATGGGGGCGCCGATTTCATAATGCACGCCCTCCAATAAACCTAAGCTGTGCGCAGCGTTTATTTGCGCAGCCGCCCAATCGGAGGCCGCTCCTTCATTTTGATAACCCAAAAGGCTCATCATAATTTTGCTCATTTGTTCGGGAGTTACAAATTCACGCGGCAAAAACGACCCGTCCGGGTAACCGGTAAAATGGCCCAATTCGTTTGACCTTTTTATATACCCCGCCGCCCATGATTGATACGGCACATCAAAGAAAGGTGAAACGCTATTGCTTGGAATAAACTCCGGCTCAATCAATTTCACCGTTATTTTTGCAAGCTGTTCCCTTGTTAAAAGCCCATCGCCGTTAAAGTTGCCCGCCTCATCACCCTGCATAATTTCAAGGTTTTTAACAAAGCTTTGCGCCTCATTTGCCAAAACATTATGCGAGATGAAAAAAATCGTTAAAATTATTGCGCATATAACCCTTTTCATTTGCCGTTAGCCTCCAAAATTTTATCTTCAAGCGTTAAACCGCTCAATACCTCAACCTGCTTTTTATTTTTGACTCCGATTGCAACTTCTTTTTCCACAACCTTTTTACCTTCCAAAACACTCACCTTATTTCCGTTTAAAGCGCTTGTCGGAATAATCATGGCATTTTCTTTTGACGATGCAATAATTTTAATGTCCATATTCATCGCCTCCATCAAGCCATCGCTGTTGTCGAGGGATATTTTCACCTTGTAATATGTAACGCCGTTTTTCGCAACGCCGCTATCGCTTATGCTTATTACCCTTCCCGCATATTCCCCGCCATTTTGCGCGCCTTGTATTGCCGAGGTTGCTTTTTGTCCCGGGAAAATATCGTTTATATACATTTCGTCTATTTCCGCTTCTACGCACAGTTTTTCTTTGTCGGCAATAACGGCAAGGGGCGCGCCAATTGTTGCAATATCAAATTCCTTTGCATTTTTTTCAATTATAACGCCGTCAATTTGGGCGGTAATTTGGTAGTCCGACAGCTTATCTGTCAATTGCGACAAAAGGTTTCGTATATCCTTAATGTTTATGGCGGCGGTATTTGCGGCATTTTGCAACGAATCATTTTTAATGACCGCGATAACTTCACCAACATGCACATTGCTGCCCTCGCTTATTCGCATTTCCATAACCTGCCCGCTTTGCGTTGCGGATATATATTGCTCGGTGCCGTTTTTTAGCGACCCGCTTGTTACAGACGTAATTTCACCAATTTTTGCAAAAGCTGTATCGCCCTGCTTTAACGCCCCGGGGTTAGTAATCGTTATTTCCGCATTAACGCCGAATTGCCTGCCTTCTAACGGTTGCGATGAGCCAAAAACCTTTGTCACCCTTCCGTTAATTACGCTGCCATCCGCCTCCATAATCACTTGTGCCGGGCATCCTTCGTATAAAACTTCTTCATTGCGGACATTAAACGGAACACGCAAGGTTAACCTGCTACTGTCAACTATATCGGCAATCCTGCCGCCCGAGCTCACAAAATCTCCGATATGGCAATATGTTTTTGTTACCATCCCGCTTGCAAAAGCCCTAACGCTTAAATCATTTACCGCATTTACGCTGTGCCTGTACGCCTCGCTTGCCTTTTCAAGGTTTATATTTGCTTGCGAAATTTGATTTTGTATGTCTTTGCTCTCGAGCGTATATAAAACCTGCCCTTCAAATACCGTTTGCCCTTCATTAAACTCCGCCGACAAAACCTTTGCATTTACCCCGGATGTTATAACATAATCATCGTCAAAAATAATAAGACCTGTGCTTTCGATTGTTTTTTCGATTGTGCCGATAATAGGTGTTTGGACTTCAACTTTATTTGCCCCTTTATTACACCCAGACAAAACAGTTATAACCGCAACAAAAACCAACAGTAAGGTTTGTTTTTTAAAAATTTTCAAGTTTTGACTTCCTCCTCTATTCCACGCTCTTTAATGCGCCGAGCATATCAATTTCTTTCATTTTTTTACCTAAAAAAATATTTACGAAAATCGCAAACGACATTGTTATTGCAACGGACAAAAAATAAGAAACCGGGGTAATCGACAAATGCATTGGAACTGTGCCTACTGAATCTAACACAAACTTAGCTAAACCAACCCCAAGGGGAATGCCTGCGACAATGCCGAGCACAGTAAAAACTATGTTTTCGGTAAGCAGAAGCTTTGCGGTTTCATCATCATAAAAGCCTAAAACCAGCAATGTTGCAAGACTTCGAACCTGCTCATAAAAGCTCATTATTCCAAGGTTATATAAAACCACCAGCGCAAGTATTCCTCCAAATATAATCAATATAAAAACTATTATGGAAAGGGATGAAAGTTGGCTTGTAATCGAATCGGTAACCTCGTGCCGCTTTTTATACGACGATATAAAATCATAATCCGATATCTGCTCACCAAACACTTCAATATCATTTGTTTTGACATACGCCGCTGTGGGGATAAATTCCTTTCCCAAGCTGCGCCAATAGCTTTTGCCCGCATACGCACCGGTAATGTCGGGCGATATTTCTGCAATTTCAATTTTATAAAGCCTGCTTTTGCCTGCAATCTTAACCGGCGCAATACTGCCTTTTGCAAGCTTTAACTTGTCTGCAATATCCTTTTCCAAAACAATTCCCGAATGCGGCAAAACAAACGGGGCTGATGCATATGTTTCAGGTAACTTTAACTCTGCTATGTCATCAGTAACAACAAGCCGAGTTGTTTCTAATTTGTCGGCGGAATAAATTTTTATGCCGGTCGTCATTTCATATTGCGTGTCAGCAACATTTCCCATAAGCCGAATACGGTCGGTTTGAGCATTTTCGACATCTTGCTCAAAATTCAAAAGGTAATCATACCTATGTTCGTTTATAACAAGCATTTTTAAATAATTATCTATCGAATCGCGCACCGCAAACGATGTAAGAATAAGGGTCATGCAACCGGTAATGCCAATTACACAAATCAGCGCCCTTGTTTTATTTCTAAATATATTTCTTATGATATATTTTTGCGAAAAGTCCAGCCGATTCCAAAAAAAAGGCGATTTTTCAAGCATAACAGCTTTTACTTTTTTGGGCGGCTTGGGGCGCATGCATTCAACCGGTTTTTCTTTCAGCGCTTTTTTGGTAATGTTAAAGGCTGTTCCGATACACAAAGCGGCTGTCAACAATGCCGCAATCAGCCATGCCATTTTGTTCGCCTCAATCGCAAGTTTGGGTAAATCCATATCAAAAAACAAGGCGGCGGCAATTGGTTTTATAATAAACGAACCGGAAGGCGCAATCCCAAGCGTAACAGCAATAGGCACAATCAATGCCGCATATGTTGTATAATAGAACAAAATGGTTTTGTCGCAATATCCAATTGCTTTTAGCGTGCCGATTGATTGCCTCGAATTTTCAATCAGTCTGCTCATGGTGCTAAACATAATTAGCGCCGCAACTAAAAAGAATATAAAAGGAAACACAGATGCAATTGTTCGCAAGCCATTTGTTTGTTCGGTAAGATGATATGCGCTGATGTTATCCTTTAACGCCATAACGCTAATAAGCTTATTGCCCAAAGCAGCGCTTATTTCTGATTTAATTTCAGCCTCATCTTTGCCCTTTTCCGTCTTTATGCAAATTTGGTTATAGATATTCTTTCCTAAAATATCCGAAACGGCATCTTCCTTCATATAAGCAAACCCATACTTGCTAAAATCAGGTATAAGCGATGATGCGCTAACATGGTAAAGACATTCGGGGCTTTTTATTAGGGCGCAAATTTGTTTTTTTAGTATTTCACCCGTGTCGTTGATTTCCATTTCGTAAATGTCGCCGATTGCTAAATCATGTTTTTCGGCAAATGCAGAGCTAATCATCATTTCACGATTATCCTTAGGATATTCGCCTTCAACAATTACAGGAGCGTTAATTTTAAAACCATCGGCCACACCGTATAGGGCAAGGGCTACCTCATCATCATGCCGTTTGCTCGCCTCTAAGATTATTTGCGGCTGAAGCTGCGTTATCCCGTCAATTTTCATCAACTTTTGGCAATCCGCTCTATTTAAACCAATGCCCGAAATCCAATAATCAGCGGTGTTCTGCTGCTCATAATACTGACTTGCGTTTTTCTCGCCGATATATATAACTCCTGAAAGGGATACAAATATCAAAACCGCAACCGATGCAATTATAATAACTGAAACAAGCCTTGTAGCGGTGAAAATCAACTCACGCCTAAAGTTTACCCAAAGCATCTTGTTACCACTCCAGTTTAGAAACATGAACAGGCTTATTGTTTTCGTGCATGCTCTCTATTTTACCGCTTTTCATATGTATTAAAATATCCGCCGAAGGCGCAAGCGCGCTGTTATGAGTAACGACAATCACTGTTTTTTTGCTTTGTCTGCAAATGTCGGAAAGCAGCGCCAAAATTGACTTTCCCGTTTTGTAGTCAAGCGCCCCGGTGGGCTCGTCACAAAGCAAAATGTCGGGGTTTTTCGCCAAAGCCCTTGCAATGGCAACCCGCTGCTGCTCACCACCCGAAAGCTGCGAAGGAAAATTACCAAGACGCTCACCCAAACCAACCATATTTAATATTTCAACAGCGTCAAGAGGTTTTTGACATATATAGCTTGCAAGCTCAACATTTTCAAGCACATTCAAGTTTGGCATTAAATTGTAAAACTGAAACACAAAGCCTATTTGCTCACGACGATATTTGGTAAGCCTTTTTTTATTAAATTTTGATATTTCATTGCCGTGCACAGTAACATCTCCGAAAGTAGCGGTATCCATGCCGCCAAGAATATTTAACACGGTTGATTTACCCGCCCCGCTTGCACCCGAAATAATGGTGTATTTTGAAGCAGGTATTTCAAAGCTAACATCATCAACCGCTGTAATTTTCGTTTCCCCTGTTTTATACTCTTTAATCACACCGCATAATTTAATCGCTGTTTCCAAATATATCCGCCCAAACCTTATTATATTTTACTTTTTACGCTGTAATTATTATATCAAATTACCGTTTTTATATCAAGAACATTACTAATCAATTTGTTGATTAATGAACAAATGTAATGATATTATTCAATTATTGCCAGCATTAAATTATAAACAGTTGTTGATTTATATAAAAATATGTAGTATAATGGGGTTGAATTTAAGGAGGTGTTTTTGATGAACGAAATTAAAACAGACCGACGAACTCAAAGAACGAGAAAACTGTTTGAGGATGCTCTAATAAAGCTTTTAAAAACAAAAGATATTAACAAAATAACAATAAGTGACCTTTCCAAAGAAGTGGATTTAAACAGGGGAACATTTTATATTCATTATAATGACATTTACCACTTGCTTGAAAGCATAGAAGAAAACCTTATTTACGAGCTTGAGCGTCTTTCGGAAAATCTGCCGCACCAAAACGGCAGACATCTTTTTGACGAAGAACTTTCAATCATAATAAAAGCGCTTGAATTTATTGATGAACAACGCGAAACATTTAAAGTATTATTGAATGAACAAGGGAATTTGCACTTTTTGTCGAAAATCAAAAACACATTTTCGCAAAAACTTTTATCAAACTTTTTGAACACAGCCACAACAGCCGATAAAAAATACAACAGCATAATGAGCTCTTTTCTTATATCGGGCTTCATAGGCATTGTGCAAGAATGGATTAAGGATGATTCTGATATGTCGACATTTGAGCTTGCAACGGTTATTTTAAAAATGTTGAAAAGCAGCACATCAAACCTATATAGCTTTTAAAGAAAACAGACTTAGCGCACAGACTGCGATAAAACATTCACATTGCTGTCATCCGACTCGTAAACCTTGCTTTTGGTAACTTTTTTAACACTATTCAACGAAGGAATGGAGCCGAGCATCGGATACTTATATTTTGAAATTAAATCGTCTTGGTTTTTAACACGATTATCAAGTAAGTCTATTGCAATAACCAACACAAACCCTAACATCATGCCCATTATAATTCCGATTAAAGTATATTTTATATGGTTGGGTCCGGATGGTCTGACAGGCAGATTTGCATTATCTATAATTTCAACAGAACCGCCTTTAAAAATTCTGGGAATTTCGGTTTTTGAACTTTCAAGGATTGTTTCCGCAATAACAGACGCCACATGTGGATTTGTGTGCGTAACAGCAATCTCTAAAATTTCCGTATTATTTTTTTCTGTTATTTTCATTATCTGACCTATTAAATCCGGGTTTAAATTTGTCCCGCTTTGAGCGCTTACCATTTTTAAAAATGTTTGGCTTTTTAAAATTTCAATATAAATTGTAGCCAAACGCTGCGAAGCAACCATGTCTGCATACTGAATGTCCTTAGTAAGCGCAAGCTCAGTTTGAAGGCTTAGCATTGTAGAATTATCAACATAAATCATGCCTTTTGAAATGTATTGGGGTGAAAGATAATAATAGCTGTAAGTGAAAGCTATCCCCCCAATTAAAAATGTGGTCACCACAATTATCCAAACCCTTTTTAACGCCAAAAGTGCAAGTTCAATAACATTGATTTCTCTGTTCACCTGTAATCCCGCCTTGTCCGATTGAAATATCTTTTACCTAAAATTACAATTGCGCCTCCAAAAATCGAACCGCATGTATCTATAAAAATATCCTTAATTTGAAAAGAACGCCCATCTACAAAAAATTGGTGAATTTCATCGCTTACTGCATAAACAAAACAAATAGCAATAGCCAAACCAACTGTTTTTTTATCTATTATATAGGTTTTATACAAAATAGCGCCCGTTAAAAATATTCCCAACATAAAATATAAAAAAAAGTGAGCAAATTTTCTAATCTTGCTATCAAGTTGTCTTACAATATCATGTTTTTCCTCGCAAGAAATTTCTTGTGAGCCCGGCATAGCATTGACTATCGCTTCGGTGACAGTATAGCTGACCTTGTCCGATTGTGCCGCCGGTTGTGATGATAACACAAATATAACCGATGCCACAACCAAGGTTAAAACCCACAATACAAACCTACCCGGTTCCATAACGCCATGCTCCTTCTATGATGCATTTTTTATATAAAACTCTAAAATCTTAAAAATAATCTTTGCCGCTTCCTGCCTTGTTGCATAGTTTGAAGGGTTAAAAAAGCCGTTTTCATCCCCCTCAACAACACCTGCCCCTTGCATTAGCTTAACGCTTTCCCTTGCATATTCCGAAATGTTTTCGTCATCTGAAAATGTTTTTTCAGTTCCGATACCAAAAACAAGCTTTCTTTTCGTCGCAGCATTTGCAATTATCTTGCATATATCTTCCCTTGTAACAAACTGCCCTGTCCCAAAAAGGTTTTGACCAATTCCATCTATTATCCCATTTTTGTAGGCAACACCTATATACCTATAAAACCAATCTTCGCCGCTGACATCAGAAAAAGGTGCATAAAAAGTATCATCATCAAAATCAAATAACTCAACAATCAGCTTAACAAATTCTTCTCGCGTAATGTTATTTTCAGGCGCAAAGAGCTTGTCCGCCACGCCGTTGATAATACCCCTTTTATGTAAACTTTCAATGTATTGGCTGCCCCAACCGTCAGAGTCGCTAAAATATTTAACAGGGTAGCCTATACCATAATAACCAGGTGTATCCATTTTTATATAAATATATTCGCCATCGCAAACGCTGTATTTTATGGGTTCTAAAACGCTGCCAAGCCTATATGCCATAACATTTTGCGAAACAACAGGAATTTTTATAATATATTGTTTTCCTTTAGTTTCAAATTCTTTTACATTACCATTTTCCGGTGTCGATATTTCAATAACGGAAGCGCCCTTTAAGCCATAATTAAATTCAATATTGCTGCTCGGAACAATGTTATATAAAAATGTAACATCCAACTCATCATCGGTATAACAAATTCCCGAAGCATCTTGCATAACATTTATAAACTCTGTGTAAAGCCCAAGTTCTTTACACAGAGTTTTGAGTTGCTTTTTTTCATTACTCTCCAAAGCTGTATTTAACCAATCATCATTGAATAAAGTTACAGCTTCGTCAGTGGCAGTATGAACTGCAAACATTTCATTGTTATCGTATAAATCGGTTAACATTGGCTCATTATTGTTTATTTCAGCGCAAGCTTTTAGAAAGGATGCAAAAACATTCGCATTAATCCCGTTTTTTGTAAAAAACATCTCCAACTTCGGTTGTTTTTCATATGCTTTGCCTAAAAAATAATTAATCGTTTCTTCGGAATTTTGGGAAACTTTTTCTTCTTCCTTATTTTCCAATATAGATAAAAACTTTTCACGCACGGCAACATCAACCGATTTAATGCGCAACAACCCGTTTAGCGCACTTGTTTTGTCGATATAGCCAAGCAACTTCCCAACATACCCGGAATCGCCCTCTTTATTATTCTCAATGAGCAAAATTAATGTGTCAATTCCGCTATCCGAAACAAGCATTGGCTTTAAGAGAATAAGCATGCTTTCTATTTCTTCTGTTGAAAATTCTGATAACTTTGCAATTATATTGCTGCTGTCATTTTGCGCACACGCCATATTAGCGCATGTGCAAAAAACGACAACTATCAATACAAAAAACAATACAGCCTTTTTACCCATTAAAACCCGCCTTTTATAAGCCTGTCAATATCAAAGGTGCCCTTCCGCAAACATGAAGTTGTATAACATAGCCGCAGCTTCAGCCCTTGTAATATCGCTATCCGGTTGGAATGAATTATCCTCATAGCCTTTTATTATGCCGGCAGAATACGCTTTTTTAATTCCTTCGCCTGCCCAGTCTTCTATTAAGTTTTTATCAACAAAGCCAACATCAAATAAAGCAACAGACTTCTTTATCGCCCTTGCTATTACAACAGCAAATTCTTGCCGTGTAATGGTGTTATGAGGGCGGAAAAGCCCATCGTCATAGCCTGTAAAAATGCCCATTTGAACAAGCAGATAAACAGAATTTTTTGACCACTCGGCAATATCGGTATTATCCCCGAAGATTTCGCTAAACTCAGCGCTCAATCTTTCTTCAAGACCTAATACCCTTACCAAACAAACAGCGATTTCTTCCCTTGTAATGCCTGCCTCCGGTTTAAAAGAACCGTCGTCATAGCCTTGAAAAATATTTCTTTTGATTAGCTCTCCAACATAAGGCGTTGACCAATGCGATGTAGGCATATCATTAAATTCACTTACCGCCGCTGCGCTTTGTGCTGTAACTTCCGGCACAGGTATTACAGCAGGTTGCTGTTGTGCCGGGGGAACAGCAGGCTGAGTTTGAGGATATACTACCGCTCCGCCGCCGCCTCTGCCACCGCCGCCGCTGGGAGATGAAGGTTGTTTGTATTCAACATACATCCCAAGTGCATCTAATATGGCTTTATAATCTGATATCATTGAACCTGAAGCGCCGTTGTTTACAACATCAATCAACTCGGATAAAACGGTATTGCCATTTGATACGCTTTTACCGTTTATGGTTGAAAAATGCAGAGATAAGTTATTTTCAAGATTTTCTTTAAACTGCGAATCAACTGATTTTAGGTCAAGCTTTTTTGTGTCTGATTTATCATCAGTCAACACAAAGCTACCCTTTACCGCGCTAAACAAACTTAGCAACACCTTTTCGTTTCTGCCATAGGTCTGCTCAAGCAAGTTGCGAAAATCAGCGCCGACAATCTTTTTATAAACATCTGTCAGTGCGCTTGATTGGGTATTTGAAAGACCTTGATATTCATCTTTTGCCAAAAACGCATCAAGAGAGACCTCTCTTTGTTCTACCGGAAGGCTTTTTATAAAGCACAAGGCAAATATAAATGCGTCTTTATAGTCTGCCAACTCGCCAAAAATACTGTCATCTCCATTTTCGATGCTTGTTATCAACGCATCAATACCGCTGTCTGCCTTTAGATAACTGCTCATGAGCATATACTTCTCATATCGCTCTGTTGAGTCCTCCATGGTTAAATACGCATTCTCAAATGCAGTTATGATGTTTAATACCTTGTTGTAACTAAGCGATAATGCCTCTGTGTCTGCGTTTACAAATACAGCCAAGTTCGTAGCCAGCAAGAGACACAAAACACTTAACAAAACTCTTTTAAACAATAAACTCACCTCATTTAAGTTTTAATAATTTTAATACACTTTTAAAGACGCAATTTTCCTAATATCGCTAAAATTTACAACATCACTTTCAAATACAAATGAAAAATCATCCGGTTGTTCAAAAGTATAAGTTTTAACCATATCCGCCAACGCCTTGCGTATACTGATGCCATCTTGGTTCATTGCGATATTATATAACCTGTCCAACCCGGTTTCAAATTCATGCTTATTGGTTTTTACAGGCTTTGCCACAAATATTTTGTTGTTTGCTGTTGCAAATACATCTTCCTCATCCATTAAAAGCTCTTCGTGAAGCTTTTCGCCAACCCTAAGCCCTGTTACTTTAATCTCTATATCTTTAAATGGTTCAAGACCTGAAAGTTTTATCAAATTAATAGCCAAATCATAAATTTTCATCTGGCTTCCCATGTCAAGAACATAAATCTCTCCGCCTTTTGCATATGACGCTGCCTCTAAAACGAGTTGCGCCGCCTCGGAAATGGTCATAAAATACCTTGTTATATCTTTATGCGTTAAGGTAATAGGCCCGCCGTTTCGTATTTGAGATTTAAACAAATTCACAACAGAGCCGTTGCTCCCCAGCACATTTCCAAACCGCACAGCAACAAAATCCGTTTTGCTTTCGGCGTTCATTACTTGTATAATCATCTCGCAAAGCCTTTTAGTTGCACCCATTACACTTGTTGGGTTAACCGCCTTATCGGTGGAAATTAAAACAAACTTGCTTACATTGTATTTCTTTGCGCATTTTGCAACATTTAAAGTGCCAAACACATTGTTTTTAACCGCCTCGGATGGATTGCTTTCCATTAGAGGCACATGCTTGTGAGCTGCTGCATGAAACACTATATGTGGCCTCACATGTGAAAAAACCTTATTAAGCCTGTCATTATCCCTAATGCTTCCTATTATAATTTCGGAATCAAGGTTGGGGAAATGGCAATTTAATTCATGCTGCAAATCATAAGCATTATTTTCGTAAACATCAAAAATAACTATTTTTTTAGGCAGATATTTTGCAATTTGCCTGCAAAGTTCAGAGCCTATCGAACCGCCGCCGCCTGTTACCATAACAACTTTTTCTTTTAGATATCCCGATATTTTCTCATTATTCAAAATTATTGGGTCGCGCGCTAAAAGGTCTTCTATCTTAACCCTGCGCAAACTTTTGTGCAAATTATTTTTATCTTTAATTTCAGATAAACCCGGCATAACCTTAATTTCGCACTGTGTTTTTGAACATATTTCTAAAATATCAATTTTATCTTTTGCGTAAAGGGATGGTATTGTCAGCATAATAATGTCAACACTATACTTTTCACATACCTCTATAATTTTTTCCCTCCCGCCAAAAACCTTAGCGCCCCTAACAAAAGTGTCTTTTTTAAGTGGATCATCGTCAATCATTCCAACAATTTTGTATTTGCTGATTGGGTTTTCGTTTATCCTTTTTACTATTGATAAACCTGCCGTTCCGGCGCCTATAATAAGCAACCTTTTTACGCTTTTCACCAAGCAACCCCCTTATTATAAAATCCCCGCAATGTGAATTATGTTAACAACAACCGTTTTGAATTATCACATAATTCTTCCCATTTATCAGCGCCAAATTTCTTGATAATTCTTTTTGCAGCCTCGTCCAATCGGGGCTTTCTGTTTGTGGTATTGTGCGAGTCTGAACCTACTAAATGAACAATATTGTTTTTAAAGAGGTTCTTTATGGTTGTTTTCATTTTAAAATCCAAAAATGAATCTGCGTTAACCTGTATAATTGCGCCTATTTCACCAAGCTTTTTAAATCTTTCAACATTTTTATGTAAAGATGCATATCTTTCAAAATGAGCGATAATAGGCTTAATGCCCTTTTCATCAATGAGATGTTTTGAAAAGTCATAAACCCAATCAAACCACATATCATTAGGTATCTCAATCAGCAAACATTTTGTATTTTCTATACACAACTTGTCGATATCGTTATTTTTTATAACCTCATACGATAAATAAACCTCTGCCCCCAAAATGATTTTAGGCAAGCCTTCAGGCTTTGCACCTATCTCTTGCGCTAAGCTTAAAAAAGAATCATTCCTAAGCTTTAAAAACCTTTCAATGCTCATAACGCTATCGTTGTAATGGGGAGTTGCGGCAACAGTGCACACTCCCTGTGATTTTAGCAGATGAAGCATTTTAATTGCCTCTGCGGCATCCTTAGCGCCGTCATCAATATAAGGCAGCACATGGGTATGAAAATCAACCATCTAACTACACCCCTGGATGTTGCCGGATATTTTGTTTAGGGTTTCCATAATAGTTATAGTTATAATGGTATTGATATGTACTGTATTTTCGCTTTTTATAATGATATTTAATTAAATCTGAGTCGTTTAAAATAAACCCGCAAATTTTAGCTTTTGCAAATTCCAGCGCAACAATTGCTGAATGTACAGCCCTGTGTAATGTGTTCTTTTGCCGTACAACCAATATAACGCCCGATGCCGGCTTTAAAATTTCCATCGCATCTACCAAAATCCCAACCGGCGGCGTATCAATGAAAATATAATCATAATTAACCGAAAGTTCATTTACCAAAGTCGTCATTGCATCAGACGCCAAAAGCTCGGCAGGATTTTGCGGAATGTGACCCGCTGTTATTATGTCAACCCCTGAAGTTTGCACAATTGCATCTTTAACATCAGCCCGACCCACTAAAACATCGCTAAGCCCGAAACCGTTTTTTACATTCAAATATGTATGTACCATAGGCAGCCTTAAATCTGCATCTATTAGCAAAACCTTTAGGTTTGTTTTAGCAAATATTAAAGCTAAGTTAATAGCTACTGTGGTTTTGCCGTCTCCTTGCATTGCGCTTGTGATTATTAGCTTTTTACAAGCCTTTTCATCGGGGAGAGAAAACATTATGTTAGTTCTTGCCGCCCTGTATGATTCTAAAGTGGCAAAATCATCCGTATTATTAATTATCCGCGTGCTGTTCGCTTTAACATATTCGGCTTTCTTTTGTTGGTCTCTTTTAATTTTTCGTTTTGCCCATCGTTTTTTAATTGCCATGTTATAAAATCCCCGCTCAATTTCTAAAAGTTTTTGGTAATTGTTTTTGTAATTAAGTGTAATTTGGCTTATACAATAACAAAAGCAAAATTATAATATTTTAATGATTTTTCTCATTATACCATAATTGTATTTTTTTATCAACATAAATTTGTAAAATAAATATTTTTATGGTTTTTAATGTAACATATGCAACTTGACAAAATGGTCTTATACATATAAGTCAGCCTTTTTATCTCCTTAGCCGCCGTTTTCCGATAGAAGGCGTCCCATATACCGTCGATAAGTTTTTGAGAAATAAGAAAAATTATTAAATCCGCTTAAAAACGCCGCTTCGCTAATCAAATATCGACCTGTGCTAAACAGCCTTTTAGCGTTTGTGCAGCGTAAATAATTTAAGTATGATATTACTGTATATCCGGTAGTTTCTTTAAACATGCGGCAAAAATATGATTTGCTAAAGCCTGCATTTTTTGCAATACAATCGGTTGAAATGTTTTTGCAGTAATTTTCCTCCATATACTTAATTGCTTTTTTTGCCGCATCGATTTTTATATTAGTTCCTTGACCTGCCATTTGTGATTTACCCAGTAGGTAATGCCGGCAAAGATATATCATAAAGTCAACCGAGGCGGTCTTTACGGCTGCTTTATACAGAACTCCCCGTTGTTCCATTTCGTTTTTTATTTTGGCATACCTTTTCAGCGCCTCATCATCTTTTAACTTAGTTTTAAATGACATCTTCACAACATCAATCCCAAATTCGTTACAAAGCTCCGCATCAACAATCAAGCAATAATAGGAAGCTGTTTTTCCTTTATCGGTTTTAATGTTATGTATGCAATTAGGATTTATAACAACCATTTCACCCTTTAGGGCATTTATTCTTTCGAGGTCCGAGCAAACCGTTATTTTACCGTCAACAACATACAAAACCTCTATATTTTCATGGCAGTGAGTGAGAAAAGACGGGTTGTCGCCGCAAATTTTATCTAAATGAAAAATGATGGGAAAATCCGGGTCAGGGTGGATATGCGGTTCATAAAACGAGGTTATCATATCAATCAAGCCCCTTTGGCAAAATAGTGTTATTATGGGTCAATATAATTCCTATACTTAAGCTTTAATTAATTATATAATAAATATAGAGGAAAATCAATGATAAAAAAATTTAATTAAGCAAGGAGTGGGTTTTTATGCATCAATTCCCAATAGGCGTTATTCTTGAATCGTTTAGGCTCAACACAAAAGAATCAATTTCCAAAGCTTACGAAATAGGGGTAAGCGGAATTCAAATGTATGCCACCAAAGGAGAAAACACGCCGGAAAACCTTTCACCTCAAAAACGAAAAGAGCTTTTAGACTTTACCAAATCACATGGTCTTGTATTTTCAGCGCTGTGCGGCGATTTAGGGCATGGTTTTACCGATAAAAACGAAAATTCGCTGCGAATTGAGCAGTCTAAAAGAATTTTGGACTTGGCGAAAGACCTTGAAACGGATATTGTAACCACTCATATAGGCGTTATACCTGCAAATCCGAACCATGAGCGTTATCAGATAATGCAGGAAGCCTGTTTTGAACTCAGTCGCTATGCAGATGAAATCAAAGCGCATTTTGCAATTGAAACAGGTCCCGAAACTGCGGCAATTTTAAAGGAGTTTTTAGATGGGCTAAATTCAAAAGGCGTTGCAGTAAATTATGACCCTGCAAACTTTGTTATGGTTACAGGGGACGACCCTGTTAAAGGCGTTTATACCTTGAAAGATTATATTGTTCATACCCATGCAAAAGACGGCAGACGCCTATTTGCAAAAGACCCGGAAATTGTTTATGGCGTTGTTGAAGAAAAGATAAAGTCCGATACCTCATTTATAGAATTACCGCTGGGCGAAGGGGATGTGGATTTTGACGCATATCTTAGCGCACTTGACGATGTTGGATACAAGGGTTTTTTAACAATTGAGCGTGAGGTGGGAGAAAACCCGGTCAATGATGTTAAACATGCAGTAAAATTCCTTAAAAATAAATTGGAGGGATAATAAAATTATGTCAAAGAAATTAAAAATAGGTATTATAGGGTTAGGGAGCATATCCGACTTACATATCAATAGCTATTTAAACAACCCGAAAGCGGAACTTTATGCCTTTTGCGATATAATAGGCGACAGAGCGCGGGAAAAAGCAAAGCTATATAATGTAGCCCATGTTTTTACCGATTATAAAAAGATGCTTGAGCTGCCCGAATTGGATGCTGTCAGCATTTGCACATGGAACGAACAACATGCGCCCTGCACAATTGCAGCGTTAAACGCGGGGAAAAATGTGTTGTGTGAAAAGCCTACCGCCATGTCTGTTGACGAAGCAATTGAAATGAAAAAAGCTGCCGATAAAAATAATAAACTGCTAATGATTGGTTTTGTTAAGCGGTATGGAAACGATTGCGAGGCTTTAAAAAAGTTTATTGACCAAGATTTTTTAGGTGATATTTATTATGCAAAAGCTGTATATTTAAGAAAAATCGGAAACCCCGGGGGATGGTTTGGGAACAAATCTTTATCCGGCGGCGGTCCGCTGATTGATTTGGGTGTTCATTTTATCGATTTAATAAAATATGTTATTGGAAACCCGAAAGCTGTTTCCGTTTACGGCGCCACCTTTGATAAGTTAGGAAATCGCAATAATATAAAAGGCAAGAAAATATATAAATCGGCAAGCGCAACCGACAACGACATATGTGATGTGGAGGATTTGGCATCTGCAATGATACGGTTTGACAATGGAGCAGTTTTACACATTGAAACAAGCTTTAGCTTGCATACAAAGGAAGCTAAGGGCGAAATGGAATTGTTCGGAACAAAAGGCGGAGCAAAATTAGATTCAACTCTCAAGCTTTACACCGAGATGAACGACTACATGACGGACATCGCTTTGGATGTTGATTCAATAGCAGACCTTGAAGGGGCCTTTCAAGCGGAAATAGACCATTTTATATCATGCATGACTGACAATACAATATGCAAATCCCCAATTGAAGATGGGGTTGATATAATGAAAATTTTAGATGCTGTTTACAAGTCCGCAAAAAGCGGGCATGAAGTAGTGTTGGAGGGTTAATCATGAAAATATCAATAAGCTCTTATAGTTTTAAGCAATATTTAGACGATGGCTCCATGACGCAGTTAGACTGCATTGCCAAAGCAAAGGAAATGGGTTTTGACGCAATTGAATTTGTCGATATCTTACCGCCTGCCGATGTAACAAAAGCGGAATATGCGAAAAAGTTAAAAAGCGAATGTGACAAGCTAAGCCTTCCTATATCATGTTTAACCTTTGGTGCGGATTTTCTAAACGGCAGCAACAGGAATATAGAAGAAGAAAAGTCAAAAATAAAAGCAATGATAGATTATGCGGAAATATTAGGCGCAAACCTAATTCGGCACGATGCCACAATAGGGGATGGCAGGCCTTTTAGCAAGGTAGTAAACATATTGGCGGACGCCTGTCGTGAGATTACGCAATATGCCAAAGCAAAGGGAATTAAAACGACGGTAGAAAACCATGGCTTTTTCTGCCAAGACAGCGAACGAATGGAGTTGCTTTTTAATGCAGTAGACCACCCGAACTTTGGTATTTTGGCAGACATGGGAAACTTTTTATGCGCCGATGAAGCCCCCGAAAAAGCTTTCAGCCGAATTTCACCATATGTTGTATACCTTCATGCAAAAGACTTTCATGTAAAATCTGCTATGCTGCCAAACCCCGGGGAGGGCTTTTTCACCTCCAGAAACGGCAATTATTTAAGGGGAGCAATTATAGGTCATGGCGATGTGCCTGTTTTGCATTGCCTAAAAGCAGTTAAAAAAGCGGGATATAACGGTTATGTGGCAATAGAATTTGAAGGGATGGAAGATGCGGCTAAAGGCATCTCCATCAGCCTTGCAAATCTTAAAAATTATATATCCATGCTTTAGGCGCCTTAGTTTAGCGTAATTTCATTTTGGGGTTTTATATCGGTCACCGAGTGAGCCGCAAGCTTGTTTTGCGAAACCGTTATAAGGCTTTCACCCGAATAAATAATCCTTGATATCGTCTTATCGCTTGGCACATAGTTGCCAAGCTTTTTCATTTCATCAGCCGTGATATGGCTTATCTTGCCTTTTAAATCAAAGCCGTTTTCAACATCAAACTTGTAAATATAAGCGCCGCTAAAGGTAAGCTGCCCGTAAGCGCTTTGGTATTGATTATTTTCAAAAATAACCTCACGCACCGTAACGGGGAAGGCAAACAATTCAAGCTCCGGCGCGTACATCAGCGCCTTATGGTTTTGCAACAACTCGGATTCCGTGCCCCTGCCGCCTATTATCTCTTGATACTTTTGAACAGGGTTTGAAAAATCGGAAACATCAAACAAAGCCATTTTCATACCCTGATATAAGCCCTCGCCCGTTGCGTCCTTGCCAAACCCAATCAAATGGCGCTCGTCAATCGGGTGAATATAGTCGCTGTATCCGGGGATTTTTAAATTCCCCAAAATTTGAGGGCTGTATGGGTTTGACAGGTCAAGCACAAACAAGGGGTCAACTTGTTTGAACGTTACAATATACCCTTTTTCGCCGACAAACCGCACTGAAAAAATACGCTCTCCCGGTGCGATTTCTTCAATTTCGCCGCACATTGAAAGCACATCGTCTAAAATATATAAATTGTTTTGTTCCGTCTTTTCATAGGATGTTGTTGCTATTCTAAAATAGCCGTCAAATTCATCCATGGAAAACTGGTTTAAAACTGCACCCTTTACCATTGCCTTTTTCAGGTATGTAATTTCGCCGTCGGTCAGCTTAAACTTGTATATTTCAGTTTTAACGCCCTCCGTGTCGTATTTTTGCGATGCAACATATAGATTATCCTTTGAAACATATATGTTTTCACCGGCGCCGAGCAGCGTTTGCACTTCCGCCTTACTATCGGGAAATAAAACATTTATCGACAAAAGCGTTATGTATTGATGCGATGAAAACCCCGGAAAATACCGAATTTCATCATAGCCGATTTTATATTCCGCGCCATTTTCCCGATACATCACGGGGAAATCGGATTGCACGGCAAACCGGTTAATGTAGTTGTTTGCAACCAAATATACCACATCATCGATTTTACGCGATGATAAATAATTGCCCTCCACCTCTACCGTTCTTTCCAAAACGGGGTTTGACCTATCTTTTATATCATACACCGTGCATTGCACCAAGCTGTTTCCAATGTACGGCGGCATAATGCTTTTTTCGCTTAAATCGGCGCTGTCATAAATGTATGGACGACCAAGTTTATTTACCCGTGCCATAATAATGAGTTTGTCGTTATCGATAAAAACCTCAAGGGGATAAAACTCCTCATCCGTTTTTTCTATAACGCTTATCACACTCATTTGCGATATTGGGTTAATTTTAGTAATAAGCAGCTTTTGACCGCTGACATGATACAAATAATCCCCATCCGTTTTGACAATATCCGCCTCATCAACGCCGTCAACCTGCACATTTGTGTCCGAATGGGCAGGCGCGTTTGCCATGCCGGCTCCCTGGACTCGTTGTATTTGTTTTTGGCTTGTTGCCACATTTCCGGTTGTCATCTCCGCAGCTTCGTCAAACAAAGCAATCCGCATATCATATGCATTTTGCCCCAAAAGGGTTTGCAAGTTTTCCGCAGTTCCCACAACGGGCAGCACATTAACCTTTTTAATAATTTCATTAATTATCGACTTATCTTCAACAAGGCTATAATCAAGCGCATCATCCGATATAATTATAAGCCCCTCGTCATAAAAAACTTGTTTTCCTATCGCCTCGGCAAAACTTCGAACAGGAATTAGTGTTCTGCCGCCTGCGGTCTTTGCCGCAACATTATAGTTTTCAGGGTCAATCAGTTGTTCCGTGCCGTTTACAGTCATCACATTACTGCCGATGACATACGATATGTTTTTATCGCTGCTGACAATGCTGACAAGCATAAGCTGCTCGGTGTAGCTGACTGTAAAACCAAAGCGCTCCGCTATAAATCGAGCAGGCACTAAAACCCTTGCATTTTCAACAACAGGGGTTACATTACCGTCTGTATCAATTTGAATTTGCTCGTTTTTACTAAGTGCGGCGTTGCTGTCCACATACAACACAACAGCGTTGTCAAGGCTTGGCTGCGCAATGCTCGGGCTTGCCGACATCGGTAAAACAATAAACACCAAAAGCAATATGGAAAGTATTTTTTTCAAAATTACCTCCTCCTTCACACTTTTGACGGTTAAAAATCCAAAAAGGTTCCAGCAGTTTTTAAAATAAAATTTACAAACCCAAAGTGCTGCCACCGACAAACTCGCGTATAATTGATGTTCGGGGCGTCATTTTATCATCAATATCGTCAAAGCTGTTTACAAGCCCTAAAAGCTCATTTATTTCATCATTTTTATTTTCCGCATCTTTAAATATTTCGTTTAAATGGCTTTTATAAACGGCAAGCTCGTATAAAAGAGACGAATTAAAAATAACGTCAGCGCTGTTTGTATAAGGGAATATATACTTTTGCGCGCCCTCCTCCACATGCGGCCACAGCTCAAAGGTGAACTTATAGTGCGAATTTCTGAAATAATAGTCGCGTATAAGCCGCCTTATAAGGCGATTGGTGCGTGATTTTATTCTTGTGTTGTCGTCTTTTGAAAGTGCAGTAAGCGCCGAGCAGTATATTTTATATTTTTTATCATTTGAAATATTGGCAGTAAGGTTTTCGTTTAACCCATGTATCCCTTCCACGATAATAACATCGTCTGCCTCAAGTTTGAGGGGCACTTCTTTGCCGGATTTATCGCTAAAATCATAAATCGGCACCAAAACTTTATGCCCATCGATTAAATGCTCAATGTTTTCGTTAAACCTGATGTAATCAATAGATTCCAACGCTTCAAAATCCGGTTTCCCATAGCTGTTAAGCGGCATATCGTCTATATCCTTGTAATAATTGTCAAGCGAAATGGAAACAGCATTGATGCCAAGCACTTTAAGGTGCAACTGCAATCTTCCGGCAAAGGATGTTTTGCCGGAGGATGACGGACCGCTTATTAAAATAATCTTTTTTCTTGCCACATCCCTTTTAATTTCCCGTGCAATTTCAGAAATATTTTGTTCGTGCCAAATCTCGCTTATATTTATAAGCCAACTTGCCTTTCCTTCCTTCAATATCCTGTTAATGTCGGATACCGTTAAAATACCCAGCTTTTCACACCAGCTTTTGTATTCAACAAGCGATAATTCAATTCTATCCATAATCTTCCTCCATCATTTTTTAAAAAAATCCCATCTTCAAACGAAAATGAGATTTTTATATAGCGTCGCCTTAGCTTGGTGGCTGTAATCCACAGCCACCGCCCAATAAATTGTTATTTATTAATTTTAATCTGCCCATATTCTTTTTCGTTTTTCTCTATTTTCGCTTCGTTTTTCCAATTATCCAAAACTTCTTCAAATTTGTCTTTTTTTGCATGCGCCAATATTTCATCTGCATGCTGTTGGTAAATAGCTTTGTCATTTTGATATCTTTTTATTATATGAAAACCGTAGTCCGTTTCCACAATATCACTAACCTCGTCAACATCAAGCTCAAAGGATGCTGTTTCAAAAGATGGGACCATTCCGCCTTGTGAGCCGAGCACAAAGCCCTTGCCCAAATAATAGCCCTCCGGCATTGATTTTGAACCCGGATCTTCGGAATACTGCTCTACAAGGCTATCAAAATTTTCGCCTGATTTAGCTTTTGCAAGCAGGTCATCTGCCTTTATTTTTGCGTTTTCAAGCTGCTGCGCCTCCAAAGGCTGACCTGTGGTTTCATCCATCGACAGAATTAAAATATGCTTAACCCTCACGATTTTATTGTTAAAAAATTCTTCCGCCTGCTCCTCGCCAACGCTTGCCACAACTTCTTGTGAAAGGTTTTGACGATAATAATCGTCTTCCAACACCTTTTCAAAAAGGGCTCTGTTTAAACCAAACTGCGACAAATACTCGTCAACGCCTGAACTGCCGTGCTTTGCAACAAACTCGCCGATTGTTTCGTTAATTTCTTTACGCTGCTGTGAACTTATTTTAAGCCCCAACTCAATCGCTTTTTTTCTTGATATTTTTGATTTTACCGCTTCTTCCAAAGCTTTTTCCTTTGCTGTTTCTATAATTTTTTTCCCGTCTATCTCGGTAGTCTCCCAAAAATCTTCCGGCAAATCAGAGCCATGTTCGCCTTCTGTTTGGTTTTTAACCGATTTTACATGTTCGCTTTCTATTTGGTTTTTAACCGATGTTAAAAAATAAATAAATTCCTCTTTTGAAATTTTTTCTCCGTCAACGGTGGCGATTGTTATTTTATGCGCCGGCACGCATGATGCAACATTCAGCAACATAAAGGCTACCATCAATATTAAAATATGTTTTTTATAACGGAACATGCAAATACCTCCAATTTATTATGCGCCTTTAAATGGTCATAATACATAAACTTTGTATACCGACCATTTAAAACAGCATCCATATTGCATACATTATATATTATTTAGCAACATTTTTCAATTCTTTGTATTCCTGTAATAAAGTCTTAACATTTCTAAGCAAATTTTTACCATCGCTTCGCAAGGTGATATAAGGCTTCGCGGTTGCCGAAAACAATATTTTTTTATCATGCATTGCCATCAATTTTGTAACCGCTTCAAAATCATAGGGGGTTTTAGATGAAAGTGTAAATATAACTCCCGTTGCCGTTTGGCGCACTTCTTCAATGCCCGAAAAAGCCGCATAATTTCGTATAAGCGCGATATCTATAAGGTTTTTAACCGCTGTCGGAAGGTCGCCGTACCTGTCTTGTATTTCATCAAACACATCAAGATAATCCTCCTCATTTTCAATCGAGGCAATTTTTTTGTATATTTCTATTCTGTAATTTTCGCTATGGATATAATCCTTGGGTATAAACGCATCTATATTCAGCGAGATAACCGTTTGAATGTCCGGAATGTCCTCCATCCCTTTTAATTTTGACACGGCATCGGAAAGCAATTTACAATACATATCGTAGCCGACCGCGTCCATATGCCCATGCTGATGCGCGCCCAAAACATTTCCGGCGCCTCTGATTTCAAGGTCGCGAAGCGCAATTTTAAACCCGCTCCCAAATTCGGTAAAATCCCTAATCGCCCTAAGCCTTTTTTCCGACAGTTCGGATAACACCTTCCCCCGCCGATATGTCAAATACGCGTATGCAAGGCGGCTTGAGCGCCCCACCCTGCCCCTCAGTTGATATAATTGCGCAAGCCCCATTTTATCGGCATCTTCAACTATTATGGTGTTAATGTTGGGTATATCCAGCCCTGTTTCTATAATTGTGGTGCACACCAAAACATCAATTTTCCCGTTCAAAACTTGCTGCATAATGTCCTCTAACGCATTTTCTCCCATTTTGCCATGTGCAACGCCAACACGAATATCGCTTGATATCTCGGCAATTCTCATGGCAACCTTTTCTATCGTTTCAACTCTGTTATGCAGATAATAAACCTGCCCGCCGCGGGCTATTTCCCGAATTATTGCTTCTTCCAATATTTCAGCGTTATATTCCAAAACGAAGGTGTTTACCGGATAGCGATTTTTCGGAGGATTTTCCAGCACACTCATGTCTCGTATTCCCGAAAGACTCATATGGAGAGTACGCGGTATTGGGGTGGCGCTGAGGGTTAACACATCTACATTGCTTTTTAACTCTTTTAAATATTCTTTATGCGCAACCCCGAATCGTTGTTCCTCATCTATTATGAGCAAACCCAATTTTTTAAACATCAAGTCCTTTTGCAAAAGCCTATGCGTGCCGATAACTATGTCAACTTCGCCTGCTTTTGTTCGTTTTACCGTTTCTTTCTGCTCCCTATGCGTTCTAAAGCGCGAAAGCATATCCACTTCGATGGGAAAATCCTTCATGCGGTCCGTAAATGTGTTAAAATGCTGCGTGGCAAGAATTGTCGTAGGCACAAGATATGCAACCTGATATCCATCCATAACCGCTTTAAATGCCGCGCGCAACGCAACTTCTGTCTTTCCGTATCCCACATCACCGCAAAGCAGCCTATCCATAGGGTGCGCTTTTTCCATATCTGCACTTACTTCATCAAAACTACGAAGCTGGTCTTCCGTTTCCTCATACGGAAAAGTTGCCGCAAAGCTGCTATTCCAATCATCATTTGCTGTAAAGGATATTCCCCTTACACTTTGACGGGCAGCGTAAAGCTTTATAAGTTGCAGCGCCATGTCGCGCGCGCTTTCCGTCACTTTTTGCTTTGTTTTGTGCCATTCGGTGCCGCCCAATTTATTAAGCCTGACGCCCGCCATATCGCCGCCGCTGTGTTTGTAAACCAAATCAAGCTGGTTTGTGGGAACATATAAAATATCGTTTCCCCTAAATTTTATTTGCAAATAATCGGATGTTGCGCCATCAACTTCCATTGTTTTAATCCCTGAAAATTGACCGATACCATGGTTTTGGTGGACAACATAATCACCCGCGCTCAAATCGGTAAAATTTATTACCTTGCCAAGGTTTCCTTTTTTAAATCTTTTAGACGGCTTTTTGTCTTGCCCAAAAATCTCTTTATCACCTATTATTGCAAGTTTTAGCGCAGGATATTCAAGCCCTTGCGTTATCTCGCCGTGCGTTACAATTATCTGCCCTTTATCATAAGGCATATCAACGCTGCTTTGATAAACCGCCGGTATATTTTCACTATTCAATTCCTCTGTAATGTTCTTTGCCTTTACAGCACTCCCACCAAATATAATAACGGAATATTTGCTCCGCTTGTAAAACCGTATTGCATCGAAAAACAAATCGATTTTCCCATGAAAGCTCCCCTGTTGCTTTACATTTAAAGAAATTTTTGCTTCGGCATCATAATCTGGAGATGAATATGATATTCCCATTAAACCTATAACTTTATGATGTAAAAATTTACGCATAACATCATAATAATTTTTATGCCATTGTTTATCTGTAAGGGGCAAAATGCCTTTTTCAGCAAAATCCAGGGCTTGCTCTGAAAGCCGCCAATCGATATTTTTAGCGCTTTCGCTTACCCTTGCGGGCTCATAAATGAAAATTTGCGATTTTTCTTTGAAATAATCGGTCAAGGTTGGCATTTCATCGTATATAAAAGGCAAATATTTGTCAATCGACGGGAAATAAATATTATTTTCCAATCGCTCAATATCCCTATCCAAGCTTTTTTCAAATTTTTTATTTTTATCGTTATACAGCGCTTTAATATTGGCGATTATGTTAGTTTTTTTGGCGCTGTCAATGGTAATTTCGCCGGCAGGCGTAACTTCTGCAAAAGTGGTATTGTTTAAAGAACGCTGGGTAATAGGGTCAAACTCGCGTATTGAGTCTATCTCATCCGCAAAAAGTTCAATTCGTATGGGGTTATCGCTTGTATGGGGGAAAAAATCAACAATCCCGCCCCTTATGGCATATTGCCCTTTGCCCTCTACAATGTCCTCCCTCACATAGCCCAAATTGACAAAGTTTTGCGCCGCAACGCCAACATCCAAAATCCCGCCCGTTTTATGCGAATTTATATTATCAAAAATGTGCCGCGGAGCGGTTGCTCCCATAAGCGCCGCAATTGTAGATACTACAACCTTCACCTTGCCCTTTACAAGGCTGTGTAAAACCAAAAGGCGCTCTGTTATTATGTCCTTCGCTTGTGCGTCAATGTCATAAAAAATTAATTCCCTTTCGGGAAAGAGCAACACATTATCACCTAAAAACAGCTTTAAGTCGGCTGCAAGGTTTTTTGCGGTTATTCCATCCGGAACAACAACAAGTGACGGCTGCTGCGCCTTGTTGCTCAAGCAAAAAACAAGGTGTGCCGCAGCAGACTGCGACACCCCCAAAAGATTGACTGGCAACAGCCCGTCATTTATTTTATTTAAAAGCTCTTTATATTCATTTGATGAATCGAGCATTTCTAAAAATCCTTGAAGCCTCATTTGAAATTACAGTCCTTTTATCGTTTCCATTACATAGTCTGCAAATTCAGCGCTCGTTGCCCCGGTATCTCTACCGGTTATCGCAAGCTTCTTTTCTTCATACATGCAATAATCAAGCGCTTTTTCAAGTTTTTTTGATTCTTGTACAAAGCCGATATGCTCCAAAAGCATTACAGCTGCTCGTATAATACTGCATGGGTCTGCATATTTTGCCCGTCCTTCTTCAACCATTCTTGGAGCGCTGCCGTGGATAGCCTCAAACATTGCATACCGTTTGCCTAAATTTGCGCTCCCTGCCGTCCCAACGCCGCCTTGAAATTCCGCCGCCTCATCGGTGAGAATATCGCCGTAAAGGTTAGGCAAAACCAAAACTTGAAATTGCGTACGCCGCTTTTTATCAATCAGCTTTGCTGTCATTATGTCGATATACCAATCGTCAAGCTCAATGCCGGGATAATCTTTTGCTATCCTTTGGCAAATATTTAAAAACTTTCCGTCGGTTGTTTTAATAACATTCGCTTTTGTAACGCATGTTACCCTGCTTTTCCCGGCTTTTTTCGCATAATCAAAAGCTGCCTTTGCAATCCGCTCACTACCCTGTGTTGTGGTTACGCAAAAATCTATCGCTATGTCATCGTCCAGATGCAAGCCGTCAGAGCCCAACGCATACGGTCCTTCTGTATTTTCCCTAAAAAATGTCCAATCTATTCCCTCCGACGGCACTTTTACAGGGCGGACATTTGCAAACAAATCCAGCTCTTTTCTCATGGCAACATTGGCGCTTTCGATGTTAGGCCAATTATCCCCTGCCCTCGGCGTTGTGGTGGGACCTTTTAATATCACATGGCATTGTTTTAGTTGCGCCAAAACATCGTCCGGAATCGCTTTCCCGCACTCGGCGCGTTTTTCTATTGTGCAGCCGTCTATCTCCCTAAACTCAACATTTTTACCTTGCAGTAAAAACTCCAATATTCTTTTAGCCTCATTGGTAATAGCAGGACCTATGCCGTCGCCGCCCACAACCCCGATAATAATTTTGTCAAGCTTATTATAATCAATAAAATCCTCTTCCTTTTTCATCCTTTCAACTCGTAAAAGTTGGTCGGATAAAATTTTCCCGAATTTTTCTTGCGCTGTTGTTATAGCTGTGCTCATTTAATTATCCTCACCTTTTTTAGTATAGTTAATCAGCCCGCCCGCAAGCAGTATTTCACGCTGACGGTCAGACAAATCCGCTTCAAGCTGTATATCAAAGCCCCTTGTTTCGTTGCTCAAAATAATTTGATCCTTGTTTTTAATTGCCTCTCTTATGCCGCTGAGCACCAGTTCATCATCGCCGTATATATTATCATAGTCTTGGTCGTTTTTAAATGTAAGCGGCAAAATACCTGAATTGATAAGGTTCGACATGTGTATTCGCGCGAAGGATTTTACTATAACCGCCCTAACGCCTAAGTACAACGGTACAAGCGCCGCATGCTCACGTGATGAGCCTTGCCCATAGTTCGTGCCGCCTATAATAAACCCGCCGCCATTTTCCCTTGCTCGTTTCGGAAAATCCGGAGAGCACCACATAAAGCTGTAATCAGACAGATATGGAATATTAGAACGATACGGCAACAGCTTTGCATTGGAGGGCATAATATGGTCGGTCGTTATATTATCCCCCACCTTTATAAGGGCTTTTCCGCGCAATGTTTCGCTAAGCCGCACATTAACCGGAAAGGGCTTTATGTTAGGACCGCGTTCAATTTCAACTTTGCTGCCATCTTGCGCAGGAGGGTCAATCATATTATCATTTACCACAAAGCTTTCGGGCATATCAATTTGGGGGGCATCTCCGCAGCTTCGAGGGTCGGTCAAAATCCCTGTTAGCGCGCTTGCCGCCGCTGTTTCAGGGCTTACGATATAAATATTTGCGGTTTTTGTGCCGCTTCTGCCTTCAAAGTTTCTATTATTTGTACGGAGTGAAATTGCATTTGTTTTAGGCGCTTGACCCATTCCTATGCAAGGGCCGCATGCACTTTCCAAAATTCGCGCACCCGCCGAAATCATATCGGCAAGCGCACCGTTTAATGCAAGCATGTTAAGAACCTGACGCGAACCCGGGCCTATAACCAAACTCACATCCGGATGAACTGTTTTGCCTTTTAATATGTTTGCCGCCGCCATCATGTCACGGTATGAAGAATTTGTACAGCTTCCGATAAAAACTTGGTCAACCGCAATGTTTCCGACATTCTCCACCGTGTCAACATTGTCCGGCATATGCGGTTTTGCTGTCATCGGAACCAACTCAGACAAGTTAATTGTAATTTCTTCATCGTACACAGCATCGCTATCCGCTGTAAGGGGCTGCCAATCGCTTTTTCTGCCTTGCGATTCTAAAAACTGTTTTGTTATTTCATCGCTTGGGAAAACAGAGGTAGTTGCTCCAAGCTCGGCGCCCATGTTCGCAATGGTGGCTCGTTCGGGAACTCCAAGCGACAAAACGCCTTCGCCGCCGTATTCTATAATGTATCCCACACCGCCTCGAACGGACGAGCGGCGCAAAACTTCTAAAATAATATCCTTTGCCGTTACCCATGGGCTTAGTTTGCCGGTAAGGACAATTTTTTTAACCTTTGGCATGGTTAAATGATACGCCCCGCCCCCCATGGCAACCGCCACATCAAGACCGCCCGCGCCTATGGCAAGCATACCTATGCCGCCGCAGGTCGGGGTGTGGCTGTCTGAGCCGAGCAATGTTTTGCCGGGCTTGCCAAATCGCTCTAAATGAACTTGATGACAAATCCCATTGCCGGGTCGTGAATAATATATGCCGTATTTTTTTGCAACCGTTTGAATATATCTGTGGTCATCCGCATTTTCAAACCCCGCTTGCAGCGTATTGTGATCGATGTATGCCACCGATAATTCCGTTTTAACCCTTGGAATTCCAAGCGCTTCGAATTGCAAATATGCCATTGTCCCTGTTGAATCTTGGGTAAGCGTTTGGTCGATTTTGATTGAAATATCTTTGCCTGCAACCATAGAACCGCTTAACAGATGGTCTTTTATAAGCTTTTGTGCTACATTATACCCCATTTTTCATGCCCCCCCTATTTTAAACCGATAATTTTAACATTATGGGTGTTAACAATGATGCGCGGTGCATATATTTGACACCGTATACAGTATTTTATTTAATTTACACATGTTTGTCAAGCTTTTTTGCCCAAGGTTTACCCATTGTATGTAAAACCTTTTCAAATCGCTGTGGAATTTGACTGTCAAACTCCATGTATTCCATTGACTTTGGGTGCACAAACCCCAAAGTCTTAGCATGCAGCAGTTGCCCTGCCAAGTTAAGCTTTTCTTTTTTTTTGCCGTAAACCTTATCGCCAAGTATCGGATTCCCGACACTTGCCATGTGCACCCGTATTTGATGTGTCCTTCCGGTTTTTAGTGTGCATTCCACAAAAGTATATTTTCCAAAACGCTCTAACACCTTGTAATATGTGACGGCATCTTTTGCGTTTTCTCCCCCTACGCATTTCTTTTTGCGCAAAACGGGGTGCCTTCCAATGGGCTTGTCAATTACGCCTGTGTCATTTTTCACGCCCCCGTGCACTATTGCAATGTATTTTCTAAGCGCCGTATGTTCTTTAAATTGCCGTTGTATATGGGTGTGAACAAAATCGGTTTTTGCAACGATAAGCAGCCCGCTTGTATCCTTATCAAGCCTGTGCACAATGCCGGGACGAAAATGACCGTTCACTTTAGAAAGGGAATCTCCGCAATGGCGAACAAGCGCATTTACCAATGTTCCGTGAGGATTGCCTGCCGATGGATGCACAACCAAACCCTGCTGCTTGTTTATAATGAGCAAACACTCATCTTCATAGACTATTTCAAGGGCTATATCCTCCGGTCCAATGCTTAAATCCGCTTTTTCAGGAACGATTATTGCTATGTTTTGATTTTCTTTTAAAATAAAGTTTCTTTTTATTTTTACGCCGTCAACTAAAACAAAACCGTCATCTATCAGCTTTTGCGTGTATGAGCGTGACAGCGACGGTATTTTAATTGAAATAAACTTATCAATTCTAACACACAAATCAGAAACTAAGTTATATTTTTGCATTTTCTTGCCCGCTTTTCTTTTCAAAAAACACAAATTTTACGCAAATAATAATTGCACCGATTACAATAAAGCTATCTGCAATGTTAAAAACAGGATAGCTTATCACTCTAAAATCCAAAAAATCAATCACAAACCCCCGAAAAATCCTATCCAGCAAATTGCCCACAGCGCCGCCCAAAACAAGCCCCGAGCTTATCTTAATGTATAGGTCTTGCGGTTTTATTGCAATCAACGCAACAATTATGCCAATTAAAATAATTGCTGTAACTATTGTAAACACTGTGTTACCGTCTTTAAAAATTCCAAACGCAGCCCCGGTATTTTCAACATAGGTAAAGTGAAATATGTCTTTTATAATCGGTATAGTGCCGCCTGCAAGTTTTTTAATTGCAAGCGCCTTTGTATATTGGTCAAAAACCGCAACCGCAAAAGCTATAAAAAAAGGCAAAGCAAAAACACCCCTATGCATATAAATTTAACCGCAAAATTTATTCGGCTCTATTCCTCGTCATCCTCTTCGCAGCAGCAGCCGCCTAACTCAATTTCAATCGATTCGTTGCAGCTTGGGCACACAATATCATCTTCGTTATCTAAATCGTCTTCATCAATAAAAAATTCTTCGCCGCAGCTGGGGCATTTCACAGAAAACTGCCCGTCATAGTCGTCATCTTCGCCGTAAAAATCATAATCATCATCTGAATCTTCATCATAAACTTCATCTTCTAAATCATATACTCTTTCAAACACCTCATCTTGAAGGTCCTCTAAGTATTCGACAGCCTCTGCAATTTCTCCTAAAACATTTATTATTTCGGTAAACAGTTTCCCTTCATTTGTGTCTTTATTAATTTTAAATCCCTCCGCAAGCCCTTTAAGATATGATACTTTCTCTGTAATTACAGACATTTTTTTACCCTCCTAATTATAGATTATGTTTCGCAATATCGCTTATGCACGCTCCATGTATTCGCCTGTGCGCGTGTCAATGCGAACCTTCTCGCCCTGATTTATAAACAGCGGAACGGTAATAACGGCGCCCGTTTCAACCGTTGCAGGCTTTGTTGCGCCTTGCGCCGTATCCCCTTTAAAACCGGGCTCTGTTTCCGTTACGGTAAGCTCCACAAAATTCGGCGGTTCAACGCCAAACACAGAACCCTTGTAGCTTAAAATCCTGACTGTGTCGTTTTCCTTGACAAACTTTAACGAATCGCCAAGTTGCTCGCTATCAAGAGGCATAAGCTCATAAGTTTCTTTATTCATAAAATAAAATAAACCGCCGTCACTATAAGAGTATTCCATTTCATTGCGCTCAATATGCGCTTTTGGCATTTTATCCGAAGGACGAAATGTGCGTTCGATTGTTGAACCGTTGATTACATCCTTAAGCTTTGTACGCACAAAAGCCGCGCCTTTTCCCGGTTTCACATGCTGAAACTCAACAACCTGATATACATTGTTTTCCATTTCAAAAGTTATTCCGTTTCTAAAATCTCCTGCTGATATCATCGGAAAATCACCTCATTTTTATTTAATATCGATAACCGTAAAACCCCACTTTTGATATTTTATACTATCAGAGCAAAAATATCAAGAACTATTTTTCAATCAATTCTTTAGACGCGCCCGTCAGGTTGACATAGCCCTGCTTTGTAACGGCAATTAAATCTTCAATCCTAACCCCAAACTTTCCCTCAAGATATATCCCCGGTTCAACCGTTACAACATTTCCGGCTTGCAACACTTCTTCCGTTTTAGTTGATAAAATCGGTTTTTCATGCAAATCAAGCCCCACGCCATGTCCAAGAGAATGTGTGAAATTTTGCCCAAACCCCTTTTTTTCTATAACATCACGCGCCTTTTTATCAACCTCAAAGCATTTGACGCCCTCCTTGATGGCGTTTATAGCTTGGTTTTGCGCATCCAACACAGTATAATAAACCTCTCTCATTTCATCGCTTGCAGCGCCTATCGCAACGGTTCGGGTCATATCAGAGCAATACCCATCTACAACCGCCCCGAAATCCATCACCACGAAACTGCCTTTGCTGATTTTGCTGTCGGTTGGGCGTGCATGCGGCAATGCGCCTCGCTTTGAAGATGCAACAATAGTGTTAAACGATGGTCTTTCCGCACCGTTGGCTTGCATAAGGTAATCAAGCTTTGCCGCTACTTGCCTTTCGGTTAACCCCGGCTTTATGTATTGCAGCAAGTCCAAAAAAGCCTTATCGGCAACATCCGCCGCTTTTTTTATTGCGGCAATTTCGTCGGGCGTTTTTATCTTGCGCATGTCGCTCAATATAGGCGAACCGTCTAAAAATTCAACATCGCAAAGTGTTTTCTCAAGCTTGTCAAATTGCGACATTGTAACTTGTTCCTTTTCGATATAAATGCGTTTAAAAGAGTATTTTTTTAATATATCATAGGGATTGTGCTTATAATGTACAATCCCAAAATCAGGCGACTCATCGGCAGCCTGAATAACATATCTTCCGTCAACTGCCAACAGCGATACATCGCTTGAAATAACAACAAAACCGGCGCTTCCCGAAAAACCGCTGACATAACGCCTGTTTTCGTAAGACGATATTAAAAAAGCATCAACATCAGTTTCTTTCAGCTGCCTTCTTATCCGTTCAACCCTCATACTTTTCCTCCGTAAAATAATAAAGCGCCATAAGATAGCCCTTAATGCCAAACCCGCATATTACGCCTTGACAAACGGCTGAAATAACAGACTTTTGGCGAAAACTTTCTCTTTTATACACATTTGAAATGTGCACTTCAACCACAGGTATACCCGCTATGGGAATTGCATCGCGTAAGGCATAGCTATAATGCGACAACGCCCCGGCGTTTAGTATTATACCGTCATAAACGCCTTGACAGGAGTGAATTTTTTTTATTATTTCGCCTTCGCTGTCCGATTGATAAAAATCAATTGAAACCCCTTTTCTTTGCGCCTCGGCAGCAATTTTATCGTTTATTTCGTTTAATGTTTGTTTTCCGTAAACTTCCGGCTCTCTAACCCCAAGCATATTGAGATTGGGTCCGTTTATTATTATAAGTTTCATTTTAAGCTCCATTCCTGCCACATTTGTTTCATTGCAACCGCATCCTCCGCTTGCGTTCCGGCAGATTCGCATATAATAATCGGGGTTAGAGAATGCTTTACCATAATTTCCGCAAACGGCTCAAATTCCGGACCGTACTCCGTATCCTCAAAGGTTAAATGCTTTCTTTCGCCGCCCTTTGTGTATTCGATTTTGCTAAAGTGGCAATGAAAGTTTTTTGCGCGCCACTCGCCAAGCGCCGCTTGCATTTTGTCTATTACATTTTCAAAGTCTTCCGGCTTAGTAAGGCTTCCCAAGCTCCTTGAGTTTAGATGCCCAAAATCAATAGTCGGTATAAGCCGCTCGTCCAGCTTGCAAAGTTCAAGCACCTCGTCAAGCGTTCCCATTTGATTTATCTTACCCATAGTTTCGGGGCAAATGCTGACATTCCCAAGCCCCTGCTCGTCCATTTTTTTAAGTGCGGCATAAACAGTCTTTTTTGATATATCCATGGCTTCTTTTCTTGTTATGTTAATTGCCGCGCCCATATGCACAACTATCCTGTTTGCGCCCATATTGTTTGCGGCATTTGCGGTTGACAAAATATAACCCAAGCTTTTTTCGATTTTTTCCGGCTCGGTGCTTGAAATATTTATATAATAAGGAGAATGCACCGATAATGCGACATTGTATTGCTGAGCAAGCGCGCCAAGTTTTTTTGCGCTTTCGGCGGATATTCGCACCCCCCTTGACGCTTGATACTCATATGCATTAAGCCCAATATCCGCAAGCCATTTTGGCATTTCAAGCGATGATTTACCCCCTTGGCTGTAAAAACTGTCCGGATTTCCCGCGCTACCAAATCTTGCTTCGTTTTTCATATTTAAACCCCGTTTCTGTTGCAAATTAATTCAATTCGCACATAAATTTATTTTTCGTATATATAAAACTAATTGCCGATTACTTCTCTTATCTGTTGTATAAGTTCATCATTTATTATTTTTTTGCCAAACCATATTTCGTCTGCGGCAAGCCCCTGAAATATCAACATATCCAAACCATTATACGCCTGACAGCCTCTTTCTTTGGCAATTTTCATGAAGCGAGTTTCCGGCGGGTTGTATATAATATCATAAACAATGGCGCTTTGTGATATTCCCTCTAAATCGCTGACCGGCGATTTATCAATTTGGGGATACAGCCCAACCGAGGTGGTGTTTATGAGTATATCGCAATCCTTAGCATTAAATTCATCAAGAGCGGCTGCAACGACGCCGTCAAATTTCAATGCAAGCTGCCTTGCCTTATCCATTGTACGGTTATATACGGTCACACTTGCAGCCCCCTCCGACAACACAGCATATACAATAGCTGCGGTTGAGCCGCCCGCCCCTATTATTTTCACCCTGCTGCCTTTTATAACTGTGTTATTTGACTTTAACTGCATTGCAAAACCTGTTACATCAGTATTATAGCCTGTCCAATTTCCATCATTTATTGAAACGGTATTTACCGAGCCTATTTTTTTTGCGTCAGCCGAAATCTCATGCAGATAAGGCATAATATCGTGCTTAAAAGGTACTGTAATGTTAAACCCCTTTACACCTGTTTTTTTAAACTGCAAAAGAATTTGGCGTAGGTTTTCCTTTTCGGCATGGCAAAGCATATACTTTGCTTTAATGCCGTAAAATTTATAGACCTGCTCGTGCAAAATAGGTGATTTGCTGTGAGCCACAGGATTTCCGATAAGGCAATATGTTTCCGGTTTATTTTTTTTAATTACCCTGTTTTCAAAAAACCTTTTAAATCGAATATCAATACCCTCATCAGCAGAAAGCGGCAACACAAGTATAGACATTACGCCCGCATTGTTTGCGCCCCACACATCGGTAAAAATTTGGTCTCCTATCATGCAAATCTCATCAATTCCCACATCAAACCTTTTGGCTATTTTAATAAAGTTATAAGCAAGAGGCTTAAGCGCCCTATGGATTGTGTAAAGGTTAAGTTGCTTGTTAAAAAAATTAACCCTTTTTTTCGAGTTGTTTGAAAAAAGGACAACCTCCAGCCCCATTTTTTTTGCGTTTGCAATCCAGTTTACGGTTGAAGCGGAAGGAGCCTTTTTACTCGAAGGCGCTAAAGTGTTATCGATATCAAGCATTATAAGCTTTATACCTTTATCCTTTAGCCCTTTTACATCAATATCATGTATGCCGTTTGCATATTCTGTCGGAATAAATCGTTTCAATCATATACACCCCAAATAATATCATGCATTAAATAAAAATTCGTTTATTGCATATAATGTGTATATTATAACAAACAAAAGAAAAGTTGTAAATAGAGTATTATTAAAACACCTAAATCAGCACCGGTTGAAGTTGCTCTCCAAGCAGCGCCGCGCTAAGTGCGGGAATTAACAAATCAATTTTTGCAACAAGGGAATTCGGTTTTTTATCATGGTCATCCTGTCTATACGGCACTAAATATATGTTTTTACTTGCATGCAGCAATGCAAGATTTTTTGCATTTGCACCAAGCCCATCGTTTGTAGAAACGGCAATAACAACCGGTTTGAGATTTCGCAAGTGCGCCTTTGTCGCCATGGTGACAGTTGAGTCGTTTATCCCGTTTGCAAGCTTTGAAAGCGTGTTGCCGGTGCATGGCGCAACCACTAAAATATCTAACATTCTTTTTGGTCCGATAGGCTCTGCATCGCTTATTGTATGAATTATTTTGCCGCCGGTTATGTCTTCCACACGCCAAATAAGCTCCAACGCTTTGCCGAATCTGGTGTCTGTTTTGTAAACTATTTCAGACATAATCGGAATAACCTTAGCGCCGGCATGAACAATTAGTTCGAGTTGAGGTATAACCTCGGGAATGGTACAAAACGAACCGGTAAGCGCGAACCCTATTTTTACATTACTTAAATCCAACTTTTACACCCCCAGTTCTTTCATTATGTTTATAATGGTGTCTGTTATTATCCTTCCGGCAGTTAAAGGGGCAACCTTTCCCGGCAGGGATAATGCCCATATAGTCCTAATGCCAAGCTGGGATGCCGCATCTAAATCTACCCCGCCCGGTTTGCTTGCCAAATCAATAATAAGAGAATCTTTTGAAACCCGCCCAAGGGTCTTTTTGTCAAAAATAACTGTCGGAACGGTATTAAAAATCACATCCTGCGAGTAAATCAGGCTATCTATATGCGAAGTTTGAACGGCGGTATACCCATTCGCCTTTATCCACGCAAGGTCTGCCAATGTTCGAGCGGAAACAGTTACATCGGCGCCCAAGCTTTTAAGAGAATGAGAAAGCAGCTTGCCGATTCGCCCATAGCCGGTTACCATGCATTTGCTTGAATGTATAGTGTGCGCCGTTTCCTCCATTGCGATTTGAATAGCGCCCTCAACTGTCGGAATTGCGTTTAAAATTTTAAGTTCCTCTCTGTTATAATAATCCAAAATATATACATTGCTTTGCTGCGCAAAATCCGCAATTTCACTTGAAACATTGCCGGCAACCACTATTTTTTCGTCTTTAATTTGCTTAAAAAGATATGCAAAAGAAAGTTTTTTATTTGTCATCGGCATATTAACATTCTTATTATCGGCGCTGCACGGTAACGGTAATATAATAATATCGGCAAAATCCAATGCCTCGTTTAGTTCATCAAAAATTTTAACGGATGGTTTTATATTCACATCTTGTGAAAAACCATATGCACCGACACTATATCCATAGCCGGAAAGCATTTTAGCCACCTCTACCTGGCGCAAGTCTCCGCCGCAGACAAGAAATTTTTTACCCAATCCCATAACCTCCGGTTTTTATAATAAACATTTTGTTATATATTATGAAAATTAAAAATGTTATGTGCAATTTTGCGCAAAAGAATTGTTATATTCGGCTTTGGTTTTTATTGATGCAAAATGCCAAAAAAAAAGACGCCTTGTATGGCGTCACCGATTTATTACTGTTCTTTTGCAAGGTCGCATTCAATGTCAACCGCCTGTTCTAATTCTTTTTCTATTTCCTCATACACCGCAACTTTGGCAAGCACAAGCTCGCTTATAAGTATTTGCTTTGCATTGCATAGCATTTTTCTTTCGCTGGTCGATAACCCTTTTTCCTTTTCGCGCAGCATAAGTGATTTTACAACATCTAAAACATCTAAAATGTTGCCGGAGCGGATTTTTATCATATTTTCACGATACCGCTTGTTCCAGTTATCATTGATGTCTGTTTTCATAGTTTTAAACTTTGTTAAAATTTCGCAGCCGGTTGCTTTATCGATAATATACCTAATACCTATCTCGGCGGAGTTTTTCACCGGTATCATAACTTTCATGTCTCCGATAGGCATTTTCATTATATAATACGATTGCTTTTGCTTTAAAATTTTCTTTTCTTCGATGGCCTCGATAATTCCCGCCCCATGCATAGGATAGACAATTTTGTCACCTACATTAAACATTTGGTCATTACCTCCCTTATATACCAATTATACTACTTTTTATAAGATTTGTCAAAAATATTTAAAACTTCATGTAAGCTGGCAACTTTATGTATCGTGGCATTGTCGGAAAAGGTGTTTTTTATTTTATTGCCCTTGGGCAGAATTATTGTTTTAAAGCCAAGCTTAATGCCTTCCGCTATGCGTTTTTCTATGTTATTTACAGCGCGAACTTCGCCTGTTAAGCCAACCTCTCCAAACGCAAGCACATCCTTCCCGATGGAAAAACCTTTATAGCTTGATGCCGCCGCCAATGCAACTCCTAAATCTGCGGCAGGCTCGTCAACTCTGATTCCGCCTATCACATTTACATACGCATCTTGTGACGATAAGTTATATCCCATTCTTTTTTCCAACACAGCAAGCAGCAACGAAACCCTGTTATAGTCAATACCTGTTGACATTCTCCGAGGGGTTGGAAAATTCGAGCGCGTAACGAGCGCCTGCACCTCTGCCAAAATAGGGCGTGTGCCCTCAAGGGTACAAATAACGCACGAGCCGCTTGTATTGCTGGGTCTTCCGGATAAAAGCATTTCAGAAGGGTTTAAAACCTCCTTCAGCCCCTCATCGCTCATTTCAAAAACGCCAATTTCATTAGTAGAGCCAAAACGATTTTTAACCGCCCGTAAAATCCTGTAATGCTGGTGGCGCTCTCCTTCAAAATATAAAACGCAATCAACCATATGTTCAAGCACTCTCGGGCCGGCAATTGCACCCTCCTTTGTAACATGGCCGACAAGCAAAATAGAAGTTTCACTTTCTTTTGCAAGCCGCATAAAGCTTTGCGTCACTTCCCTAATTTGGCTTACGCTCCCCGCAGCAGACGACAAACCGCTGTCGTATACCGTTTGCACCGAATCAATTATCACAACATCAGGGTTTGTTTGATTAATTGCTTCTATTATATTTCCCTGTTCCGTTTCGGACAAAACCAAAAGGTTGTCCGTGTCAACCGAAAGACGCTGCGCCCTCATTTTAATTTGGCGTGAGGATTCCTCGCCCGACACATACAAAATTTTAACCGATTTGTCAACTGTTTGGCACATTTGTAAAAGTAAGGTTGACTTCCCGATACCCGGGTCTCCACCCACCAAAACAAGAGAGCCCTTCACTATTCCGCCGCCTAAAACCCTATCAAGCTCAAAAATATTTGTCTTAAAGCGCTCTTCCTTTAAAAAGGCAACATCATCAAGTTTTTCCGGCTTGCGCACAAACGATTTTGTATACTTGACTGATTCTTTTGCCGGTTCCCTTTCCTCGGTCATTGTATCCCAATCCCCGCAGCCGGGGCATTTCCCCATCCATTTTGGGGTTTCATATCCGCAATTGTTGCAAAAGTACACTATTTTATTTTTCACAATAAATCACCTATTGTTATTTTACAACAAAAACAGGGTTTTGTCTACTATTTACAAATGTTCCTTATTATGATAATCTTTAAACAGAGGTGATTTCATTGATACAATTTGAAAACGAATGGGATAATATTTTAAAAGAAGAATTTGAAAAAGATTATTATTTGACGCTCAGAAAGTTTTTAAAGGATGAATACTCTGCCTTTACCGTTTATCCGGATATGTATGATATTTTTAATGCGTTCAAAAACACATCCTATAATGATGTGAAGGCGGTGATATTAGGTCAAGACCCTTATCATAACCCCAACCAAGCGCATGGAATGGCGTTTTCCGTAAAAGCGGGGGCGCCCATTCCGCCATCGCTTGTTAACATATTTAAGGAACTAAATTCTGATGTCGGAACAAAAACGCCAAAATCAGGCGACCTTACCGCATGGGCAAAACAAGGAGTGCTGTTGCTAAACACCATTTTAACAGTTCGCCGTGGGGCGGCTCTTTCGCATAGCAAAAAGGGGTGGGAGGCATTTACAGACAATGTGATTTCAAAGCTGGCAGAAAGAGAAAAACCCATTGTATTCCTGCTTTGGGGGCGCTCCGCACAGCAAAAACAAGCGCTTTTGTCAAACACCAACCATTTTGTACTCACAGCCGCTCACCCAAGTCCCCTTTCTGCATTTGGCGGGTTTTTCGGTTGTCGCCACTTTTCAAAAACAAATAAAATTTTGCAACAAAATAAAATTGATCCGATAGATTGGGAGTTGGGCTAATATCAATCAAAAACAAAGCCGTATGTTTGCGGGATGAATAAAATTAAAAAATTAGGAAATAAATACTATTGTGACATAATTTTCAATAGCTGAAAAGTAGCGTAGCAAAGTATTGGGGCAACCAAAACAAAGGAGGGTTTTTTATGGCGAAGGACAACCAATTCACTAACAGAAAGCAGCAGAAGAAGAAAAACAAATCTCAAAACAACAAAAGAAATCCCACCCAAGACAATCAAAATGACAGAAATAACACCATAGATAACAGCACAACATAAAAGCCGCATCACATCGTAATCAAAAAACAGCAGCGGCGCTTTCAAGATTAAAGTAAAATCGAGCCAAAAGGCTCGATTTTGCATTATTTAAGACATATTATTTTTGGATAACATTTCTTTAATCATCATATCCTTAACCTTCATAAGCCTTGTCGTTGTGCTGCGCTCGCTTTCATCAAGCTTCATTTTTATAAACCGAATTTTCTCGGTAAATTGAGGAATCATAACATATTCAAGCGCGTTTACACGGCGGCGCGTTTTTTCTATCTCTGCCGCAAGCAACTGTGCGCTTTTTTCTTTTTCGGCAAGTGCAAGCAAATCGGGCAAAACTTCCCCCAAGCGATTAATCGAAGCGTCAAGCTGCCCTGATGTTCCGAAAAAACCATATGAATACAAATCGTCTTGTTTTTGCTCAAAATTAAAGACAGGAACATTCACCGACATTATGTTTTTGGTTTGAATTCCCACCTCTACCCTGTGCTTGGGGAACATAAGGCTATTTTCCAAAACTTGTTTTGACATTATAGCGCTTGCCACAAGAAAGTTTTCGTAAACGCCTTTTAAATTAGCTTCAACCGTCTCCCTAAGCGCCTTATTTACACGGACAATTTCCAAAAACTCTTTCATCAGCCCGTCTCGTTTGTCTTTTAACAGCTTATGACCTCGCCGTGCCGTTTCCAGCCTTTTTTTCAGCTTTGAAAGCTCCATGCGGTTTGGGTTGACATTTGCAATAGCCATATCCTCACCTGCCCAAATACTTTTCTATCAATTCTTCACTAATTCGTTTTAGCTCTGTTTTCGGTAAGATGGAAAGCAGTTCCCATCCAATGTCAAGCGTTTGTTCAATAGAGCGGTTTGCGTCAAAGCCTTGCGACACATATTTAAGTTCAAATTCCTCTGCAAATTGCGCATACAGCTTGTCTATATCGGTAAGCGCCGCCTCGCCCAAAATCACCATAAGCTCTTTTGCGTCTTTACCTCTTGAATAAGCTGCAAAAAGTTGGTTCATGGTGCTTGCATGGTCTTCCCTTGTTTTGCCTTCCCCAACGCCCTTGTCTTTAAGCCTCGAAAGGGACGGTAAAACATCTATGGGCGGCATAATGTTTTTTCTATAAAGCTCACGGCTTAATATTATTTGCCCTTCCGTTATATATCCCGTTAAGTCGGGAATGGGATGTGTTTTATCGTCCTCCGGCATTGACAAAATGGGAATCAGCGTAATTGACCCATCGATGCCGATTTTACGCCCTGCGCGCTCATACATCGTTGCAAGGTCGGTGTATAAATAGCCGGGGTAACCTCTCCGCCCGGGAACCTCTTTTTTTGCCGCCGAAACCTCTCGTAACGCTTCAGCGTAATTTGTTATATCGGTTATAATAACCAAAACATGCATATTACAATCAAAAGCAAGATATTCCGCGGCGGTCAGCGCCATACGAGGCGTGGCTATTCGCTCTATCGCCGGGTCATTTGCAAGGTTAATAAAAGTTACCGTCCTGTCTATCGCTCCCGTAACATTAAAATCGTTTATAAAAAAGTTTGCTTCTTCAAACGTAATGCCGACTGCCGCAAAAACAACGGCAAATTTTTCATCCGTGCCCCTTACTTTTGCCTGCCGCGCTATTTGCGCCGCAAGATTGGCATGAGGCAGCCCCGAACCGGAGAATATAGGCAGCTTTTGCCCTCGAACAAGGGTATTTAAACCATCAATGGCGCTGATGCCCGTTTGGATAAACTCGGACGGATAGTTCCGTGCGGCAGGGTTAATCGGAGTTCCGTTTATATCCAGTCGTTTTTCCGCTATAACGGCAGGTCCGCCGTCTTTTGGATTTCCCATCCCGTCAAAAATTCGCCCCAACATGTCAGCAGACACCGCAAGCTCAATGCTTCTGCCCAAAAACCTAACCTTGCTTTGTTCAAGGTTAAGCCCCGCGCTGTTTTCAAAAAGCTGTACAATTGCATTTTTACCGTCAATTTCAAGCACCTGACAACGCCGCGTTTCGCCGTTTACAAGTTCTATCTCACCAAGTTCGCCGTATGTTACGCCCTCTACATCCTTGACAAGCATTAAAGGACCGGCAACTTCGGATATTGTTCTGTATTCCTTAATCATATTCAGATTCATTCCTTTCCGGTTACAAAATTACAGTAAAACTACGCATTATCTCTCGTCAGCTCGTCCATTTCTTTTGCGAGCGCTTCTTCTATTTGAGCAAACGCAGCCGCCGAATCTTGCTCGGGGGTATATTTTGCTCTGCCAATTCTTTCAAGCACCCTCATGGAGGATATTCGTTCAATGGAAACCCCCGCTTTTATGGCTTGCTGCGCTAATTTATATAATGTTAAAATAATTTTTAACAGCCCGTATTGCTTAGGCAATGATGTATATGTGTCTATATCGTCAAACGCGTTTTGATGCAAATAGTCTTCTCGAATGCTGCGCGCCACTTCAAGCGTAACCCTGTCATCGCCCGATAGCGCATCAACGCCCACAAGCTGAACTATCTCGTTTAATTCCGATTCGTCCGAAAGAATTTTTATCGCCTCCGCTCGCAGCTTATTCCAGTCTGCCGCAATGCTTTCGGAAAACCATTCGCCAAGCGCATCCAAATATAAAGAATATGATGTCATCCAGTTAATTGCCGGAAAATGCCTTCTATACGCCAATGTAGCGTCTAAACCCCAAAACACCTTAACTATTCTAAGGGTGGCCTGCGAAACCGGCTCGGATATATCGCCGCCCGGCGGTGATACCGCCCCAATTGCGGTCAGCGCGCCTTCACGGGGGATTGTGCCCATCGACAGCACCCGCCCCGCCCTTTCATAAAACTGTGCAATTCGCGAACCCAAGTATGCAGGATACCCTTCTTCACCCGGCATTTCTTCAAGGCGTCCGCTCATTTCACGAAGCGCCTCTGCCCAGCGAGAAGTTGAATCCGCCATAACAGCAACGGAATAACCCATATCACGAAAATACTCCGCTATGGTAATTCCGGTATATACGCTGGCTTCACGCGCTGCAACCGGCATATCGGAGGTGTTGGCAATAAGCACGGTGCGTTTCATAAGGGAATGCCCTGTTTTCGGGTCTTTAAGCTCGGGGAATTCCATAAGCACATCGGTCATCTCGTTCCCACGCTCACCGCACCCGATATATACCACTATGTCGGCATCCGCCCACTTTGCAAGCTGATGTTGAACAACCGTTTTGCCGCTGCCGAAAGGTCCCGGCACCGCTGCAACCCCACCTTTTGCAATGGGGAATAATGTATCAATAACCCGCTGCCCGGTAACAAGCGGCATTTCGGGAGGAAGTTTCTGATTATACGGTCGCCCGATACGCACCGGCCATTTTTGCATCATGGTTAAATCTACTGTTTTTCCTTCATCCGTAAAATTGTCGCAACAGTTTCTTCAACGGTGAAAGAACCGCTTTTGATGTCGGTTATTTTGCCTGATACGCCGTTTGGAACCATAATTTTATGAACAACCAAAACCGTTTCGTCAACATGACCTATTATATCGCCGCCGACAACCGTTTCGCCCGCTTTTATGTCGGGAATAAACTCCCACTTAGCTTGTTTGTCAAGCGCGCTCACATCTATGCCCCGCGTTATGTTGGTGCCCGCTTGCTCTCGCATAATCACCAAGGGGCGTTGTATTCCGTCATACATCTTTTCTATCAAGCCCGGGCCTAGTTCAACCGAAAGCGGCGCACCGGTTGTGGTAACAGGTTCACCCGGTCCAAGCCCTGTTGTTTCCTCATAAACTTGAATCGAAGCTTTATCGTCACGCATCTCTATAACCTCTCCGATAAGGTTATGGTTACTGACGCGAACAACATCAAACATATTGGCATCCTTCATGCCCTCCGCAACTACCAAAGGCCCGGAAACCTTAATTATTGTTCCCAAATAAAAACACCCACCTTAATTTTCTTCTTTAAATAATATATCGGCGCCCACGGCTCGTTCAACAGATTTTTTAATAGCGTCCATTCCCATGCCGCTTGAACCGCGGTTATTCGGAATAACTATTACGGCAGGGTATGGTCTGTCTTTATAGCTTTCAATTTCGGTTTCTATAAGCTGTGCAACTTGTTCGGTAACGAATATAATTGCATAGTTTTTAGAAACAAAATCGTTAAATGCAGATAAAACCTCTGCCGAATCTGTCGTATCCGCAACATCAAAACCCACCGCTTTAAAGCTGAGCACACTTTCCCTATCGCCTATTATTGCTACTCGATACACAAATATGCCCCCCCTATCCTCGCAGCCTTTTGCGTATAATATTTTCGTCCATTCCCGCCGTTTTGCATGTTAAAATAATGCGTACATTTTGTATTTCGTTTTCTTTCAAAAAAAAGTATGCCGCCAACGGAGCAAGCCCGAACGGTCCTTTTCGCGCCTTTTTAACCTTTTGAATAAAATAGTTATCAAGCGAGCGTTCCAAATCTTCTTCCAAAAACAAGGCTGAATACGGGGTCTTTTCAAATATTAAAAAATCAGTATCGGAAGAGCCGACCCGCTCAATGTAAAACTCATACGGCAGCCACCCGCCATGCGCAATCACCTTTTTTGAAAATTCATATGTTTTTCCCATTTTGCGTATGCGCATAAATGTTTTTATATTGTGCATATCAATTTGGGTTTTTATTAAATCAAGCGTTTTTTCGTCCGGCTGTATTTTTATAAAATCAGCCAAATCCTTAAAGTATGCATTATCAAAAATTAAATCTACAAGCTGTGCATCCGGTGTTTTTGCATATTGCTCGTATGCCTCGGGAACCGACATTGCCATATTTTCTGAAAACAGCTTGTAATCAGCATTTAGCACAGCGTTTTTCATGTCTTTTAGCGAAATATTACCCAAATCAATTAGTATATCATGTTGTTTCTGGGCTGTAAGTTCCGTTTTTATAAGCGCCTTTAAGTTGTGATAGTCATATTTTAGCCGTTGCGTCTTTAAAAAACCTTCCGCCCCCAGCTTGACCGACAACTCAAAAAGCTCAAATGTTTGGTTATAAAGCATTTTGTTATAATCATCAAATGTTTTCCAGCCCGCATTTGCAAGAAAGACTATCGCATCGGGTACGGAATCGGCAGTCAGTAATTTTTCAAAATCCAAATGACTAAGAAGGCGTGTTTCAATCACCCGTGAACGCGCCACAGATGCGGTGTAATCAAACTCATTGTATCTTGTGCTTTCCATGGATTTCATCCTGCCTCCTTTAGCCGAACAAAATTGATATTACATCGCTTTCAAGCTTTTCTTTGGCATTTTTGGCAAGCGCCTCAAAAGAAAAGTTATATTCAACCTTTCCCTTTTTTATTATAAACCCGCCGCCTGTGCCTTTTTCCTTATCCCTCGAAAGCAAAACAACCTCGCCGTCTATGCCTTTTGACATTTCCGATATAAGCTTTTCGTATTCCGCCGTTTCAAGCATTGCAAGCTTGCTTGCCGACTTGGAAAACACATCATCAATAAGCGCCTGTTTAGCGGCAAGATATTGCTTTTTGCCCTCAAGCTGCGCTGAGGCAATTATGCGTTCAGCCCTAACCTTAGCCGTTTGAGCCACCAGTTTTTTTGCTGTTTCCTCTTTTTCGCTAATGTGCTTTTTAGCGCCTTTTGCTATTTGCTCACCTTTAATTTTTGCATTTTCCGTTATGCTGCTTGCTTTTTGTGTTGCATCATCTATTATTTTTTGGATTATACTTTCCAATCCCGCCATAGGTAAACATTCCTTCCGTAAGCAGTTTTCCATTAACCGAGCACAGGTAACCCGTTAATTGCAAGTATCGATGCAAGCAATGCCAAAACAGCATATGTTTCAACCATTGCCGCAAAGGTGATACCTTTTGCAAGGTCTTCCGGCCTTTTTGCTATTATTTCAATCGCCGCTGCGGAAACGCGCGCTTGGCGTATTGCCGAAAAATAACCGACTATTGCAACAGGCAGCGCCGCTATCAAAAGTGCCGCGCCTTCAAAAGAGGATACCGCAACATTACCGCTTAAAAGCCCTATTTTATTTAGTATCATAAATGCAGTAAGCACGCCATAAATGCCCTGTGTGCCGGGAAGCGCCTGCAAAAGCAACGCCTGACCAAATCGGTCAGATTCTTCGGTAATAAGCCCCGATGCCGCCTCGCCAACCAAGCCAACCCCTTTGGCGCTGCCCATGCCGGATACTATAACCGCCATAACCGCCCCTAATACCGATAAAAATGTTCCGTTTGTCAAAATCTCTACAAAACCCATGTCTTTCCTCCTGTTATATAATAATTTAACCTTCTTTTATTTGCAAATACCTTGTTTTTACCTTCAGCGGCTCAAATGCATCGCCGCCGCTCTCATAAAACTTCCCAAAAAATTCAACATATTGCAGTCGGGAAGAATGTACATATGCCCCCAGTGTGTTAATTCCCATATTAAACGCATGCCCTGCTAACAAGGTTATAATAAGAATCAATGCCGCAACTATTGAAACAAAACCGCCCGGCATCATGCCAAGTTGATTTATTACCTGTGATATAACCCCTGTTGCAAGCCCGAGTGCAAGCAGTCTTGAATAACTAAGAACATCGCTTAAAAAACCTGTTATATTATATAAACTTAAAATGCCCGATGATATTTTTTTGATTATGTTCTTTTCTTTTCTGCCTTGGGTCAGTATCAAGCCTATTGCGCCTGCAATTGCCATGTTTTTACCGATTGCGGCGGCAGAACCTCCAAGAAACAACAGCCCGACGCCTACCAATGTAACATACCAAAACCCTATATCAAAAATTGCGTCAAGCCATTTGCCTTCTCTTATAAGCATATATGCGTTTACTGCCATACCTGCAAAAAGATGTACCGCTCCAAATAAAAATGACCATATCATAAGCCGCATTGGGTCGCTGCCCGGGTCAAACCACAACGGCGGTATCTCCTTGCCCAAAAGCATTTTCGGCAAATCACCGCACCAACTGCCAAACAGCGCACCCCATATGAAGGTTGAAATGCCGCATAACGCCAACATCCTGAGCATCTTATCCATCATAGTGCCCTTTTCCGTTTTAAACTTCCAAACCATTAAGCCGCAAATAACGGTAAGCAGTATCCCGTAAACCGCATCGCCAAGCATAAGACCAAAAAACAACCAGTAAAACGGCGCCATCACCGCATTTGGGTCAATACCGCTCGATAGCGGCAAACTGTACATCTCGGTTATCATTTCAAACGGATAAATCAAACGGTTATTTTTTAACAGCACCGGAGTTTCCTCCCCCTCCTCAGGCTCTGAAACTTTTATAAAAACGGTAAATTTATTTTCTATTTCAACTTTTATTTTCTCCGCCAACCGTGCCGGAACCCAACCGCCAACAACAAACGCTTTTTCGGTGGTAAGAAAATTCGATAAAACACGCCTTCGTTGCTGCATATTATATATATAATCATATAAACCATATATATCGGGCAGGTTTGCACAGGCTTGCACGCTTTGCTTCGATAAATCGTCTATTTCCGCCTTAATCTCGTTTATTTTTTCGTCAACCGATTGTATATTTTCTAAAATTGTTCCTTTTATATCACCAAAATTCGCCGGCGAAAAATTATATTTTCTAAGTTCCTCCGCTATTTTTGCCGAAACGCTGTTATGCACCGTAATTGTTACATAGTGCTGGTCACTATCGCTGTTTAATAATATTATGTTAACTAAATCAGTTTCCCGCATATTCAATAACAGTTCATCAATACTTGCGTTTGCAGGAATTGTGCCGGTCATTATTTGGGTTGCGGCGGTTTTTGTTAGTTCGACAGGCAATTTATAGCTTTCCCACACCTTTAAAAACAACATATCGTTTTTTAGGGCGGCAAGCTCGCCTTTTTTTTGTTCAATCTCTTTTTTAAGCCCGTTGGCTTGAAAAACCTTTTCCCAAACCCCGCTGTGAGTTTCTTGATTTATAAAGCGGTCAAAGGTTATATTCCTTTTTGCGCTTTTCGTTTTGCCGCTTGAAGCGGTTTCCGTTAAAAAGGATATTGCCTCTGAAATTTTGCGAAGTTCGTCCTCAATTTCGACAATGCGGGCTTCGGCGCTGTCAAATTTTGCACATTCCAAAACATTGTTTTGCTCTTGCTCCGTCAGTTTCACCTTATCAAGGTGAACTATGCCAAGCTTCATTAAGTGCCTTATAATTGCAGAACGCTCTTGCATAAGCCCGGCAATGGTCAGCTTGCTCATTTCCACAATCATTTACTTCGCCCCTTTAAGTTTTTCCGTAACAAAAAGTATTGCCTTTTCCATGTTGGCGCTCGATTCATCCTTTAGTCGATTGCATTTTTCCTGCGCTTGCCCTAATATTTCCGTTGCTTGTTTTTGAGCCTTGTCGCAAGCGTCTTGAATTATTTTTTGCGTTTGCTTTTCAAGCGCCGCTTCAAAAGTTGAAATTGTTTTATCCGCTTGCAGCTTAGCGTCTGAAATAATTTGTTGAGCGCCGTTTTGCGCATTTTCTAAAATATCATTTGCTTGCTGTTCAGCTTGCCTTATGCTTTCAATTATTTCTAAGCCCAATTTAAAATCCCTCCGTATTATTGGTCAAAATCAACTGGCTTATCACCTAAACCAAAATGATAAAGTATCCCGTCAACTATACGGGCTGAGGCGTTTCCGTCGCCATACGGATTAACAGCCCGCGCCATTTTATCATATTCGACTTTATTTGTCAAAAGGTTTTTAGCCAATGTGTAAATGTTATCCTCCTCAACCCCCGCAAGCGCCACCGTTCCCGCGTTGACCGCCTCCGGTCTTTCCGTTTCGTTTCTAAGCACCAAGACGGGTTTCCCAAGCGATGGTGCCTCCTCTTGCAAACCGCCCGAATCGGTCATAACGATATAGCATTTGTTTATGGCATTATGTAAATCACGAACATCAACGGGGTCAATTAGTTTTACCCTGTCAACATTTCCAAGTATGCCGAACACCGTATCTTTTACGGCCGGGTTTAAATGTACGGGATAAACCACCTCAACATCGTCAAATTCGGTAACAATGCGTTTTACCGCATTGCATATATTTTGAAGGGGCGCGCCCAAGTTTTCTCGGCGATGCGCCGTTAATATTATTACCTTTTTATTGCCGTAATCGGCGCTGCCTATATCATCGCTAAGCTGATATTTTTCGTCTACTGTGGTCTTTAATGCATCAATTACAGTATTCCCCGTTATAAATATATTATCTGCATTTATATTTTCATTTAAAAGGTTTAACTTATTTGCCGCCGTCGGAGCGAAATGCAGGTCTGCAAGCCGTCCGGTAAGCAGCCTGTTTACCTCCTCCGGGTATGGAAAGTATTTATCAAAAGTCCGCAAGCCCGCCTCTACATGACCTATTTTTGTTTTGTTATAAAAAGCGGCAAGCGCGCCCACAAAAGAAGTGGTTGTGTCGCCATGCACCAAAACAATGTCCGGTTGCGCTTTTTTTATTACCTCATCCAGCCCGATCAGCACACGGGTTGTGATGTCTGAAAGCGTTTGCCCCGATTGCATTATGTTAAGGTCAAAGTCCGGCGTTATGTTAAACATTTCAAGCACACTATCAAGCATTTCACGGTGCTGAGCCGTCACACAAACACAAGTTTCAATTTTGGGGTTGCTTTTTAATTTCAGCACAAGCGGCGCCATTTTAATCGCCTCGGGTCGAGTTCCGAAAACCGTCATAACTTTTATTTTCAAAGTTCTTTCTCCTCCTGCTTTTGTGATAATGCCATGCCTGTCCACACAAGCAAAACTACCGAAAGTATAAGTATTACCGCCCTTGACGCGCCGCTCATTAAAAGAACAACAGCGCTAAGCGACAACAATGCGCTTGCAATGCAAAGAATTTTCACCGTCTGCCGTTGGTCAAAGCCCATATCAATCAGCCGATGATGTAAATGCCCGCGGTCCGCTTCCATTGGGGATTTTTTTCGATAAATTCTTCGTACAATTGCAAACAGCGTATCAAAAATCGGCAACCCTAATATCAAAAACGGAATTGCAAAAGATATTACCGCATAACTTTTAAAAAGCCCCATAATGCTCACGCATGCAAGAAAATATCCTAAAAAGTTTGCCCCCGTATCTCCCATAAATATTTTTGCAGGATATATATTATACGGCAAAAACCCAAACGCCGCCCCTGCGGCAGCCGCCGTTAAAATTGCAATGTTTGTTTCTTTTGTAATAAGGGATATTGCAAAAAGGGATATACACGAAATGGATGAAACCCCTGCTGCAAGCCCGTCCAAACCGTCAATTAAATTAACGGCGTTTGTAACGCCGACAATCCATATCATTGTAATAGGTATTGCCCATATTCCAAGCGCAATATACTTTTCATCGCTTAGAAGATTGGGGTTTGTAAGGTAAGTTATTTCAATTCCATGCAGCACCGCCACCGCCGCCGCCGCTATTTGAACGCTAAGCTTAGCCGATGCTTTGATTTCAAACACATCATCTATCACACCTAAACCTGCAATAATTACACTTCCTATGAGCATCCCGCGCATGGCGGTATCTATATTTGAAAAGCACAGAATTGATACGATAAATCCATAAAAAATCGCAAGCCCGCCAAGGCGTGCAATAGGCTTGTTGTGCATCCTTCGTTTATCCTTTGGAACATCCATTGCCCCTATCTTTTTAGCCAATATTTTCACTATCGGCGTTGAGGCAAATGATACCAAAAAGGCAACAATCAATGTAAAAAACAGCCTGAGCATATTGTTTTCCAATTTAAATACCACCCCCTAATGCTTTAATTCTTATATAACAAATCCGATTTTTTCATACACCTTTTTAAGCGTTCCATCAGCAAGATAAGCCGCCTTTAGCGCGCCCTCAGTATATATTTTTTCCACATAATCATTATTATCTGAAAGCTCCTTATACCGTTGCCACATCGGCCGCATACATTCAACAACCGCTTCCGCTACCGCCGCTTTGAAATGCCCATACCCCTTGCCCTCAAATTCCGTCTGCGCCTCGCCCATCGTTTTATCTGTGACGGCGGAATAAATGCCTAAAAGATTATTTATTCCATCTTTTCCTTCACGATACGCAACTTCGTTTTCGCTGTCCGTTACCGCCCGCTTGATTTTTTTGACGATGGTATCCGCATCATCCAGCAACGCAATATACCCGTTAGGGTTAATGTCCGACTTGCTCATTTTTTTGGTCGGCTCTTGCAGGCTCATTATTTTTGCCCCCACCTCACCTATATACGGCTCCGGAACGATAAAAAGGTTCCCGTAAACGCCATTGAACCGCTCTGCAATGTCTCGCGCAAGCTCCAAATGCTGTTTTTGGTCGCTGCCAACCGGCACAAGGTCAGCATTATAAAGCAAAATATCCGCCGCCATAAGCACCGGATAAGTAAAAAGCCCGGCATTGATATTTTCATCATTGCGCGCGCTTTTATCTTTAAATTGCGTCATTCGAGAAAGTTCGCCCATATATGTGTTGCACCCCAAAACCCATGCAAGCTCAGCATGCGCCGGCACATGGCTTTGAATAAACAAAATATTTTTTTCGGCATCTATACCGCTTGCCATGTAAAGCTTTAATATTTCAAGAGTGCGCCGTTTAAGCTCCGACGGGTTTTGGCGAACAGTAATAGAATGCATGTCCACAACGCAAAAAAGACAATTATAGTCATTTTGAAGTTTTGTCCAATTTTTCAACGCGCCTATATAGTTGCCCAATGTTAAAAACCCGCTTGATTGAACGCCGCTGAAAATTGTTTTTTTATCGTCCATATTCTTTTATTACCTCGCTAATTGTTTTTATTCCTTCTTCAATGCTGCCGCCGGACGCCATAGAAAAGTTCAAACGAAATGCCCCTGTTTTCTGCGATATATCCGGCATTGCAGATGCGCCCGACACTATTGCAACATTTCGCTCAAGGCATTTTGCAGCAAATTCCTTACTGTCAACACCTTCGCCCAGGTCGCACCACAAGAACAGACCGCCCTCCGGGCTTGTACGCATAACCGATTTTGGGAAGTATTTATCAATGCAGCTTTGCATAAACGCACACTTTTCTCCGTTTAGCTTAGCGCTTTTTTTAATTTGCTCATCAAAATCATGCCTTTTTATATATTCGCTTATAAGCATTTGTGAAAGTACGGGAGTATGAACATCCGAAACCTGTTTGCACACAACTGCCTTTTCCGCAAGCTCATTATCGGCATACAAAAAGCCAACCCTAAGCCCGGGCGATATTGTTTTGGAATATGAACCCGCATATATTACCCTATTTTCGTTGTCCATGCTTTTAATTGCAGGAACGCCTTCTCCCGCAAAACGAAGCTCCCAATATGGGTTATCCTCCAAAATAAATACATTGTATTTTTTCGCAACCTCTAACATCTTTTTTCGCTTTTCCAACGGCATGGTAATCCCGGTGGGATTTTGAAAGGTAGGAATTGTATATATAAGTTTTATTCCGCTATTGCCGGCAAGCACATTTTCCAGTTCGTCAATATTCATGCCGTCATGTTCCATTGACACAGGATACAGCTTTGCATTGTACGAACGAAATGCGTTTAACGCCCCGATAAAACTTGGGTTTTCGCACACAATGCCGTCGCCTTCGTTAATAAGCGCCTTTACCGTAAGCTCTATTGCCTGCTGACCCCCGCTGGTTATAATCAAGCTGTTGCCGTCACCCTTTATGCCATATGCCGCAAGCCGTCGCTTTGTTTGCTCGATAAGCGGCGCATACCCTTCCGTTATACCGTATTGCAGCGCAATAACCGGGCTTTGGATAAGCATATCGCTTGCAATTTCAGCAAGTTGCTTGTTAGGATATGTTTCCGGTGCAGGCATCCCCCCCGCAAACGAAATAATGCCGGGACGAGAAAGCGCCTTAAATGATTCCCTTATGGCTGAAGGGTGCAAATCGCTAACCCTGTCAGAAAATTTTATCATAATATTTCAATCCTTTCACCGGGGCATCCTTTTAATCGAAGCTTGATTAATAATTTTACCCTTTTATCCGTTTTTACAGCATTTTACCAATACATAATATCACAACGGCTGTAAAATAACAAGAATAATTTGCACAAAAATGTGTTCCCCCATTGCCAAACAAAGGGCAAACTCAAACAAAATTCATTACATTTATAACTTTGTTGCATCCATCCAATGCCTTGCTATAAGAGCATGACCGTATAAGGTGGGATGCACACCGTCCGCCGCCCAGTATTTCGGCTCTGTTTTCATACTGTTTTGGCTGAATATGCCGTCAAGCGGTATGTACGAGCAGTTAAACTCAAAAGCAATCTGCCTCGCCTTTTGAATTTTCAAATCCAAATCCTCCCGCCATGCAATCCTGTCGGCAGGATACGGAAGCAAAAAGGGCTCCATAATAATAATGGGGATATCCCCCAGGCAATCCCTGGTTTTTTTGATTATCTCCTTATAATTATCATAATATTCGTTTGCGGCGGTCGGCTCGTTTTTATCAAACCGCCTCCATGTATCGTTAATACCGATTAAAACAGATAATATATCGGGTTTAATGTCAAGACAATCCTTTTCCCACCTTGCGCACAGGTCTTTTGTACGATTGCCCGATATACCGCGGTTAATAAACTTTAAATTAAGTTTTGGATACATCGCCCCCATTACTGAAGCTATTAAATATGGATAGCCGTGCCCCAAAGTATCATTTATTCTGTCCCTGCCGCAATCGGTAATGCTATCCCCTTGAAACAATATTGTGTTATCTTTTTTAATCATATTAATTGCCACTAACCTTTCCGACTCACAAAATTATATTAAAATTTGTGCCTACACACTTATCGTGAGCCGAACAGGGTGTATAAACGGCACTTTGCGTATGTGTATTTCGCAAAAAGCGAAGACATCGCATGTGTAACAAATTCCAATGCGGGTGTTAATCCCCTGTAATATTATAGCCAAAAACGAATTTTATGTCAAGAGTTTTCAGCGTTCGCCTAAAGTATACGACAAGGTTTGAACATATTTAATAAAATCGTGGGTAAATCGTGTATGGATAAAACAAAAACCGCCTAAACCCAGGGTTAGGGTCAATAAGGAGGTAAAGTAAAAACAAATTTATTTTTGCCTTATGTCCTTATTTTTTATAGAATAGCCCAAGCAAATTTTGTTTGGGCTTGACATCATGGATTTTTATGTATATAAATGTATATAATTATTTTGTGTGTACTAAATCTTAATGTAACGATTTGTTTTTATCTATACCCTTATTATAAATGATTTATATATCTTCGCTTAATTTTGACGAAATGGTTTTCATAGGCACTCATACAATTTTGCAATCTACTTAAATTCTAAATACTTAAAAATATTGATGGAGGTTAAAATGTATTCAAAAGTATAACAAAACCCCTAATATGGAGTTTCCTAAGTATACTTCACAACTAATTAATTGGGCTAATCAGAATGCTTAAGGAACTCGACCCAAGGTTGTAGGGCAGCCACCCGATCTTTTTCCTGAATTTCAGAGTTTAGCAGAGGAGGTTTCTGTAGATGCTTGGCAAGAATGGTATCTAAAAAGTTTTCCGGAGTCAATTGAAGAAGCTACAAATAAAATTTATAGTCAAATCAATAACCTAAAAGAGTCCATCAAATTGATTGATAAACAATTGGTGAAAAAATGATCTATTATACGACCGATTTGAAAATAGAGGCGGAAGATTAATTACCAAAAGAGAGTTTACGAATCTTTATATATTTGAAAAGATACAATCAGATGCTAAAAGCAATATTTGGGTTTAAACTTTAGCATCCTTCTATCTTATTCATAAGAGCATATAATATTATTTTCTTTCTGTGTAACAGATACAACACGGTCTATTTTTATTGCTGTTTCTTGCTTGGTTTTTACATCAAAACCATGGGGAACATTTTTATAGCAGCGTTTGCGCTTATCAGATGACAAACTTTCAATAAAATCAATATGACGTTCGATACGAGATTCAATGATTTTGTTTAACTCCTTAGGAGAAACATTAATATTTTGTAAAGCAAGATCAGCAATATCTGGGTCTATTTCTATGCCAATACTATTTCTATTTGAAGCCATACAAGCCAAGGCTGTAGTACCAAGTCCAACAAAAGGATCTAATGCCGTGTCACCTTCGGCTGAATACATATTAATCAGCCTATATGGAATTTCAAATGGAAAAGATGCGCTACGATCTCTACTATTTTTTGAAGAAAAGATTGCTTGTGAAACTCCTTTGATTTCCCAAAGATCAGAGAACCATACATTTCCCTCCTCCCAAAAAAATGCACTTTTTTGCCTTAAGCTTTTATCAACATAACCCAACTGAATAGTTGATACAACGAAAAACCCTTGACTTCAAGGGTTTTTCGCTTTATACAGCGGTTTTGAGAGGGACATTTGAAGTCCCTTTTTCATGCCCTAAAAGTTTTTCCGTTAGGGGGGTCGTGAGGTTTGCCCCCCCGACCCCCCTATTGAACAATTTGGCAAAACTGCATTATAACCACTAAAAAGCACGGTATAGAATGCTTCTATCTCATTAAAAGAATACACATTAATGAGTTTTTGTTTGAACGCCTCTTAATCCCTTGCAAGTAACTTGTGATAAAAAACATCCATGCCTATTGCCCCAAGTGGAGCCGTAATTAAGATAGCCAAAACTGCGACAGTTAGAATGACGTTGCCTGCCGCAATTCCTGCTGCTAAAGGAAGCCCGCCAATTGCCGCTTGTACGGTTGCTTTGGGCAAATAGGCAATAGCGCAAAAAAATCTCTCCTTAATACTTAATTTGGTTTTTATAAGGCTAACAAATACTCCGCACACACGAATTGCGAGGACAACAATTATGAGCGCAACAGCTGTCACCCCAGCATTTGCTACATAGCCGATATCTACTGTTGCTCCAACGAATACGAATAACATGAGTTCGGCCGCTACCCAAACTTTTGAGAATTTTCCCGAAAGCCGACTTGCCAATACATCATTCTGCTTAAGGATAGTGCCGCCCAAAGCCATAACGGCTAAAAGCCCCGACATAGGCACATAAGCTTTGATAAACATCTCAAAAGTAACCAACAGGAAAGAAACACTAAGAATAATTAAAACCTTTATAGTATCCCGCATATGAAACTTTTTGAATAGTTTTGCAAGTGCAGTGCCAAGCAAAACACCCATCAATAGACCAACTACTATGGCAATAGGAACTTTTATAAGGCTCCCGGCATCAAAATTACTTCCGTTATACATCCCCATAAATGACGTGAAAAGAACAATTACATAAATATCATCTACAGAGGCCCCCGCCATAATAAGCTGCGGAATACACTTTGATTTTCCATAGCCTTCTTCCATTAGTTTCAACATTTTAGGAACAACAACCGCCGGAGATACGGCGCCGAGTACAGTCCCCATTATAGCAGCCTCCAAATGAGAAATACGGAAGAACATCGGTGCAAATATTGTTGTTGCGATTATTTCAAATGTTGCCGGCAAGAAACACATAAAAATAGCTGGTCGGTCAACCTTTTTCAAGTCCTTAATATCCAATGCAAGCCCAGCTCTTGTAAGGATAACAATTAAAGCTATTTCCCTCAAATCGACGGAAATACTTAATAATTCCGGCACGATAAGGTCTAAAACATAAGGGCCTAAAATGATACCCGTAAGAAGCATGCCAACAAGACCGGGTAACCTTAGTTTTTGCATAACTTTGCTTAGCACAAGGCTACAAAGAATTATCAAAGCAAGGCTGAAAAGCATATACATTCTCCTTTGCGCGGAAATGCAAAAAAGCTGACACCTCCGCAATAAAATAATTGCAGAAGTCATCAGCTTAATAAGCGGTTCGGCTTTTATATCAGCACAGGGAGAACTTCATTCCCTTAATAATAATTATATCATAATTTCTTAAAAAAGCAAATGTTTTTACTACATCAAGCCAAAATATAAAGAATCGAAGGTATATTGCAACCTTTCGTGCTTAAATTATATAGATAAAGAGACTTTGTTCACTATATTTTAATTTAAACTCAAGAGTATCATCAAAAACAATAATCTTCTCTATGGCTCCGCTGAAAATATCATCATCAACCTCATCAATTATGGTTTCTGTTGTTTTTAACCGGTCTATATATTCATTTACTATTCCTTCTTTTGTTTTGCGTTTATCTGACGAGTAACTGCCGATGGATTCAAGAAGGCACGACTTGAGATTTTTGATAAGCCTGCCTTTATTATTGATTATGGAATTTAAAACAGAAACAATACTGTCATGCAGGTCATCTTGATAGATATGTGTGGCGGTGCATTTCGGCCCTACAACTTTTCTGTTTTGACATTCCCACACCTTTGCGTAATACTTACTTGTGGAATGCCATGTATATGGAGTAAATCTTGAACCGCATACTCCGCAGAATACTTTTGATGATATAACGTGTGTATTATTTTTGCGAAACGGCTGTGCTAAAACTTTCTGGACAGCCTCGTATATATCAATGGGTATTATGGGCTCATGGCTATTTTCTATAATATATTTTGTCAGAGCGCCATTGTTTATCTTCTTTTTCTTAGTAAGAAAATCCGAGGTAAAGGTTTTTTGTAAAATAGCATTGCCCGCATATTTTTCGTTGGTAAGGATACTTCTGACAACGCTCGATTCCCAGCTTGGCTTTCCGCTCGACGACGGTATGTTGTTTGCCGTTAATATTTTGGCTATTGCGTTGGCGGATTTTCCATCTACGGCAAGTTTGTAGATGTAGCGTATGATTTGCGCCTCTTCTTCAACAACCTCGGGGTAGCCGTCCTCTCCCTTTTGGTATCCGAGAAAGTTTTTATAAGGCAAGCTGAATTTTCCGTCTGCAAATCGTTTTCTGATGCCCCAAGCCACATTCTCAGAAATATTCCTGCTCTCCTCCTGGGCAAGGCTGGACAGGATTGTAATCATAATCTCACCTTTAGAATCAAGGGTATATAAATTTTCTTTTTCAAAAAACACCTCGACATTATGTTCCTTCAGCGTGCGTATGATAGTAAGGGTGTCCACCGTATTCCTTGCAAACCGAGAAATGGATTTTGTTATAATTAAGTCTATTTTCCCTTTGATGGTGTCTGCAATCATGGAATTGAACCCTGTGCGATTTTTTCTATTTGTTGCTGAAATACCTTTATCAGTACACACTCATTATGGACAAAACCCCAATACATAAAAAAATAGCGTGAACCCCTCGAAGTTCACGCCGTTATCCTTTATATGCCGTTTTCCTGCTTGCACTTGCCGTGATAGGTTCTCCCTCTTTCGGCATTGTGCCGATATAGTTGTATACAATTTTTATGTTTTGTCTTTTTTCATCTGCCCAATGTGGGAATCGCCGTGGGTTCACCAGCATCGTTTCTCCGACTTCAATCCGCTCGATAAATTCGCTTACAACCTCAGCACTGAGTTCCTTAATTTCCGTGAACCTCTTAACCGTTCGCAGAAACTTGTCAATACCCTGTGTCTGCGCTTCAGCTTGTTCAATCTCGGGGCGAAGGGCATCCATTTTTTCCGTTATCTCAATCTGCTCCTGCTCGTATTTGATAAGCATTTTAGCGAACCGTTCGGAACTAATCTCGCCGCTAACCTTATCTTCGTATATTTGAGAAATAATATCATCAAGTTGTCGAATACGGTTTTCGGCTTTAGCGTACTCCGTTTTTGCCTTTCTAATGATTTTCTCACCGTCTTTTTGAGCTCTATTACCTGCCATTTTAACGAAGCTGTCCTCGTGGTCTTTCGCAAGGGCAAACACCCGCTGTATGTCAGTAAGTACAAGCTGTTCAATGATTTCTTGACGGATTGAATGCGGTGTACAGTTTCCAAAACCCTCCGAATTTGCTCGGCTCTGTCTGCAAACGTAATAAACATACTGCGATTTTGCACCGTTTGCCCGCCGCTTGATATGGAGTTTATTGCCGCAATCTTCACAATAAAGCCTCCCATTCAAAACTCCCATGTCACCGAGCTTTGTCGGTCGCCTGCGTTCGTCTCGGATGCGCTGAACGATATCAAATGTTTCTTGCTCTATTATGGCGGGGTGTGCGTCCTCAAACATCATCCAATCCTCAACAGGTCGGTATATGTGGGTTTTATCTTTGTAAGACTTCACTGTAACTTTGTTTAAAGTTGCAATTCCAAGATACTCCCTGTTTGCCAATATGTCAGATATGTTAGAAGCACACCAATGATTATTTGGGTATTTGTACTCCGGCAGCGGTTTGCCCTCATGTTTTCGACGGTGAATGCTCGGACGGTCAAGCCCTCGTTCCCTTAACACCTGTGCTATGGCTTTCGTTCCCATTCCCTCAATACACATCTGAAAAATCTCACGCACAACCTCGGCGGCAGGCTCATCAATATCCCATACAAAAGGGTCATCGCTTGATGGTTTAAAGCCATAAGGGGCGATTGAATTGTGGTGTTTGCCCGACTGTGCTTTTGCCTTGAACACCGCCCGTATTTTCTTGCTGGTGTCGGCCACGAACCACTCGTTGAAAACATCTCGGAAAATGGACATAATATCAAAGCCGTTTGCCGTATCAAGATTGTCATTGGCGGCAATCAATCGAACATTAAACTCGTCAAATGTGCGTTTCAGTAGCCCAACTTCAAGCACATCACGCCCAATGCGGCTTTGGTCTTTGATAATAACTGTGGCAACCTTTCCTGCTCGCACTTCATCGAGCAGAGCGTCCAACCCCGGTCTTCTGAACTGTGTCCCGCTAACCCCGTCATCCACGAAATGGCGAATATTAAAAAAGCCATTCTTTTTTGCATATGTTTCAAGAATTTCTTTTTGGTGGACGATGGAATTGGAATCCCCTTCAAAATCATCGTCTTTGCTTAATCTCTCATATAAAGCCGTGATTTTCTCGTCGCCTGCTTGTCTGATTTGCTGCATATTATCTACCCCTTTTCTATATAGTATCAGTAGTATATTGGCATACAACTTCAGATATAGCAAGCGTTTTGGGCTCTTTAGTTTGATAACTTTCTATGTCTGAAACGTGGCGGCAAATAAGGCGCTCCAGCTTTTTTTCTACCGTTTCAGTAGCGGTCGGTGAACACTCGGCTGTAACGCAATATACCTTTCCGCTGATAACCGTTTCGGTCTTAATCAAATTCATAAAAACCCTCCATTTCAAGAGGAGAAAGAAAAATGCCCCTCACTATCGAAAGGACAGTGAGAGGGCGAAATCCGTAGTAAAAAGGTATAAAATAAAGACCCATCAAAAAAGAATCTTGATGCGCCTTTATTTTCTACGACCTTAATTCAAATATTTTGCACTTAGATCTCCTGTTACTTAATATTCACAGCGTATTGCTTAGCTTTTTTGTAAATAATTTCTTTAACAACGGTATTTAGATTGCTGTTTTGGGTATAGTCGGCAGGAAGAACATAATCCACACGTTCATGACTTAGCAGTGAGGACACCTTGTCATTTGGTGTACTGCCTTGGTATACTGCGATGGAAATACCTCCGAACGCTTTAACTATTTTCATACATGGTACATCAGTAAATCCATCACCTATGTAAATCATATTGCTAAATGGAACAGGGCGTTCATCTTCCGGCATATAGCTATTTAACTCATCATGCTCTGAAATATCCAAAACCCCTTTATTGATTCTAAACAAATATTGGGTTTTTGTTGTATAATTTACTGCATTTTTTGGCCACTTGGCAACATCGTTTGCATCATAATAGAATTCGCAAGCGAAAACCTCTTTAAATTCGCTAAAAATTACTGACCCTTCAATTATTTCTTTTAGCCCCGATGATACTATATAGTGTTCTATTTCCAAACCTGCCGCCTTGCCATATTCATTTATCGTCGAAAACCAATTCTCTACACCGAGGAACAGTTCTAAATCTTTACCCAGAACAACAAAATCCCTTCTATGTATCGGTAATTCCGCATTTGTTGCCCTCTTTACCATAAGCCACATATATGCCAAAACAGGGTCCATTTTATTTTGTTTTGTCAATTTGTTTGCTGCAGACCAGAATTCATCCGGTGTAGTTCCCACATTTGGAATAAAGCTATACTCTTGCATATCCTTTGGGCACAGCGTTTTATCGAAATCATAAATCAACGCGAGTTTTTGTGATTTTTTCATAGGAACCTCCGTTATCAGTTTTACTTTAAAAAGTAGTGTTGCAATATATCGTTTGCCAGTTTTAATTTATCCGCCATCTTTCGCTTGTCTTCCACTTTGCAAACTTCATGTGTAAACTCGATTGGCAAATTATCAACCGTACTTGTGAAAATAAACAATGGTTAGTGCCCGCCGTATAGCTTAAGTAGCTCACCGTACAACTCTTTGCAGTATAAAAACACCTGTGCTGTCGCTTTTGCGGCTTCTGATGCCGAATGGTGATTTGCAAGTTGTATTTCAAGGTGCTTAGCAACGGTACTCAGCCTGTGGTTTAGTAAATCAGGGAAAAGCAGACGAGTAATTTCAAAGGTATTAAGCACTTCAAAATCACATTTAAGCCCCTGGTTCTTAGAATTAAATTTTATAAAGTCCATATCAAATTTGGCATTGTGCGCAACTATGATATTACCTGTGCAGAACTCTAAAAATTGTGGCAGCGCTTCCTCAATTGTAGGCATTCCATACACCATCTCATTGGTTATCCCGGTCAGGCTTGTAATTTTTTGAGGCATTGTAATTTGTGGGTTTATCAATTGGTTATATTCTTCCGTTATCTCTCCATTTACGATTTTAACCGCGCCTAATTCGATTATTTTATCCGAAAATGGGAAAAGTCCTGTGGTTTCAATATCAATTGCAACATAGCTGTTATTTTCATTTTTAGTTCTTGCAAGCAGTTCATTTAACACCATATTGTCAGCAAAACACACCTCAAAAAGCTGATGAATTTCGTCATTTGAAAGTTTTTCAGGGTTAAGGATTGCCGCAAGGTATTCCCTTGCCAGCAAATCGGAAAAACATCCTGAGACATCCTCAAATATAAAAGAAGAATGTCTTTTAAGCTGTTTGTTTTCTTCTGATGTCAAACCATAGGTTAAAGCTGTAAGATAACTTTTAAAAGCATTGTTTATATTGATGATTTCACCTTTTTCATTTTCATCTGCATCATAAAAGAATAAGCCCTTTTTATTTGTTTCTGTCTTTAGAAAAACTATGCCGGTTGGTCTTCCTATATTTCTGCAAATTATTATTTCTACAATATTTTCGGTTGATTCATCCGAACCGACATAATAGTCATTACGATGCAAAAGTAGTATTCTATCGGCATATGCTAATTGTTCCCGGTGGCGAATGTGAATTTCTTTTATCACAGGACGAAAGTTTTTCAACGGTTTATCACGCCGCTTTATTTGAAATAAAGCAAGTATTGGCACGTTTAGCTCTTGAGCCAATTGTTTTAGTTCCTTGATGGACCAGCCTGTGTCAAGCGACTGCATATTGCTAATCACAATAAATTCAATTGACGATTTAAAAGTTTTTATAAGCCTCCGTATTTCCCCTACGGAAAAGTAATATTCCTTAATAAAAACAGAATAACCTTCAAGGCTTTTTCTGTGTTTTTCAAAAAGCTGTTCCATAGCTATATATAGAACAGCTTTTTGACATCTTCGTATAATCTCCATTGTAAGAGTGGTTTTTCCCATTGCTGGGCGTCCGGCAAGTATAATCAGCTCACCGTTATTAATTTTGCCAATACATCTATCCAAATCAGCAAACCCTGTTTTCATATATTGCACCATCCCTTGTATATTGATGGTTATATTATATCAAACAGGGTGTACTGTTTTAGGGATATGTTTTTCCTTGTTCTTCACATGTAAAATTCAAGCTAAAACAAAAGCAACAACGCTGCAGCGCCGCCACTAATTTCGCCATCTTCCACCCTACCAATGCAATCACAGCCAGACTTTCCGCTATAAATTTTATCACCTTCCACTCTGCCGACACAATCATAACCGGACCTTCCTCTGTAAATCTTACCACCCTCCACTCTGCCGACACAATCATAGCCAGACCTCCCCCTGTAAATTTTACCGCCTTCCACCCTGCCAACACAATCATAACCCGATTTTCCTCTGTAAACCTTGCCCATGATTTCACATCTCCTTAAATTTATTTTTCTTTATCTTCATAAACACTAACTGAAAATGTTTCGCCGCATACCTTGCAAAAATAGTTTGCATTATAAAAAATTCTAATGCCCGGGACAGTGTATTCTCGAATGGTTACATTTTCGGGCCTGTACTCGTGATGCGGCTTTACATGCCCATAAATAATTTGGTCTTTTCCGTAATGCTTAATTTTTTCTTTTTTAGAAATGGATATTTCCTGACTTTCCGTTTTAATTCTTGAAATCTCTTGGCAATTTCTCTTTCCGCATTTAGGACATTTAACCTTGTCAAAATATACTATTAAAGCCAGAAAACCAATAATGCCGATTGACACAATTATAATATAGAGAACAGTCACTTTTAATCCCCCTGTATTTTACAATATAAAAATATAACAAATATAAGTATAAAAGTGTAGCACCCTAACTGGTAAAAGTGATCGATAAAAATAGTTATTTTAATTTAATAAGCGAATTTTGCAGTCGCCTTGAATCTC
>Ga0265293_10000886_pt1 | contig 69285 bp, 58 predicted proteins | sample Munlanlewell138R_FD_192505 | JGI IMG/M metagenome (GOLD analysis project Ga0265293, IMG submission 192505) | Leachate microbial communities from a municipal landfill in Southern Ontario, Canada - Leachate well 138R | ecosystem: Engineered > Solid waste > Landfill > Unclassified | place: Canada... | reverse complement strand
AAGTCAGCAGGTGCGAGCGGATGGACTTCACGACGGATCGATCAGCTTGTAACCGACGCCCCGGACATTGACGATCCAGGGCTCGCCCAGCTTGCGCCGCAGATGGTGCAGGTGGACCGCAACGGCATTGCTGTTCACATCCTTGTCCCAGGCATACAGGTGCGTCTCGAGGGCTTCGATGGACATCACCGCGCCTGGCTGGCGCAGCAGCAGCTCCAGCAGGTCGAACTCCCTGGGCGACAGTGGCAACACACGCTCACCCAGACAGGCCTGGCGCGCAATCGGATCCAGCCTCAGCCGGCCCAGTTGCAGCACCGGACTGGCCCGGCCGGCACGGCGTCGCGTGACAGCATGAATGCGGGCCGTCAGTTCGTCCAGGTCGAAGGGTTTGCACAGATAGTCGTCTGCGCCGGCGTTGAGACCGGCGACCCGGTCCTGTATCGCGTTGCGGGCGGTGATGAGCAGCACCGGTGTTTCGATGCCTTGCCCGCGCATGGTGCGCAGGACCTGCAGGCCGTCGACCTTGGGCAGGCCGAGGTCCAGCAAGATGGCGTCATAGCCTTGCGCCTGGACGGCCCGCAGGGCGTGCCCGCCATCGGCCACACGGTCCACCGTGAAGCCTGCCAGGCGCAGGGCACGCTCCATGCCGGAGCCGAGCATGGCGTCATCTTCGACAAGCAGCAGACGCATGGTCCCTATCCTGTCATATCCCGGGGCTGCGTCTGCGCGGGGGCGACGACCAGCGGGCGCCGGTGGTCGCCTCTTAGCGGATCCGGCCGAAACTCGTGCGCAGCGGGTCGGCGCCACCGCCGCCCATGCCGCCACCGCGCTGCTTGTTGCCAGCCTTGTTCTTGTGGCGGTTGCCAGTGCGCATGGCATCGATGCTGGTGCGCAGCGGATCCGGCTGGCCGCCGGGTGCCGGGGTGCGGGGTTTGGGGTCGCGGATGCGCAACTGGCCCAGATGGGCGTTGGGGCCGGGCTGGCGCTCGGGGCGCTCGTCCTGCTCACCATCGAAGCGCGGCATACGCTCCTGGCGTGGCCCTTGCTGTGACTGGGCGCTGCCACCGCGCCGACGGCGGCGGCGCGAGCGGCCGTCGCCTTCGGCCCGGTCCTGTGCTTGCTGGCCCTGCGGACGGGGTTCCCCGATGTCGGCATGGTCGGACTGCCGGGCCGCCATCGGCGCGTCGGCGCCGTTGCGCGCCGGTGGACGGGTGTCCTTGCCCCGTGCCCTGCCTTGGCCCTCGCCGGCCTTCTTCTCACGGATGCGCTGCATCATCTCCTGGCGTGCGGCCTTGGCCGCCGCCGCCATGGCCTCCCGGCTCGGCGGCTTGCCGGCGCCACCCCACAGGGTCTGGCGGCCCATCGCGATGGGCTCGGCTTTCTCGCCGGCATCGGGCATGAATTCCGGGAAGATCTGCACGGGAATCTGCTGCTTGGTGAAGCGCTCGATCTCCATCATGAAGCCTTCCTCGTCCAGGCAGACGAGGTTGACGGCCTGTCCCTCGCGCCCGGCACGGCCGGTGCGGCCGATGCGATGCACGTAGTCCTCGGGGATGTTGGGGATCTCGTAGTTGACGACGTGCGGCAGGTCGTCGATGTCGATGCCGCGTGCGGCGATGTCGGTGGCGACCAGGGCGCGGATTTCACCACTCTTGAAGCCGGCCAGTGCCTGCGTGCGTGCACCCTGGCTCTTGTTGCCGTGCAGCGCCATGGCCTTGATGCCGTTCTTCGTCAGGTAGTCGGCCACGTTGTTGGCACCGAACTTCGTTCGCGTGAAGACCAGTACCTGGCTCCAGTCGTGCTGCTGGATGATGTGCACCAGCAGGGCCTTCTTCTTGTCGCGACCCACGGGGTGGATCACCTGGGTGATGCGCTGTACCGTGGTATTGGGCGGCGTGACCTGGATGTGCAGCGGATCGTGCAGCAGGCCATTGGCCAGTTCGCGGATGTCGTCGCTGAAGGTGGCCGAGAACAGCAGGCTTTGCTTGTCGCCCGGCAGCAGGGCCAGCACCTTGCGCACGTCATGGATGAAGCCCATGTCGAGCATGCGGTCGGCCTCGTCGAGCACCAGGATCTGCACCGTGGACAGGTCCATGTGGCCTTGCTGTTGCAGGTCCAGCAGGCGTCCGGGGGTGGCGACCAGGATGTCGACGCCCTTCTTCATGGCGTTGATCTGCGGGTTCATGCCCACGCCACCGAAGATGACGGTGGAGGTCAGCCCCAGGTGCTTGCCGTAGGTACGCACCGATTCTTCGACCTGGGCGGCGAGCTCGCGCGTGGGGGTCAGCACCAGGGCGCGGATGCCGATGCCGCCGAACTGGCTCGTGGCCCGCTCGCCCTGCGACAGGCGTTGCAGCATGGGCAGGGTGAAGGCGGCCGTCTTGCCGGTGCCGGTCTGGGCGCCGGCCAGCAGGTCGCGGCCCGCGAGCACGGCCGGGATGGCCTCGGCCTGGATGGGGGTGGGGTGCTCGTAGCCTTGCTCGCGCACGGCCTGCACGATGGCCGGAACCAGTTTCAGTTCTTCAAAGTTCATGTCAAGATGGGGCGCCACTGCGGGGCGCAGAGCATCAACCTTCACGGCAGCCGCAGGGGCCGCCGACCAGTCCGGGTTGATGGGATTCACGGGTGTCCGATCACCTGCGGCGATGCGCCAGCGATGGATGCCTCGATGGGCCGCCGTTCCTGACTGAAGAAACGGACGCCCGTATTGTCGCACGGATTTGGCGGGACTTTGGCGCGGGGATGGCCAGAAAGTCGCGCAAATGTTGGAATGGCGCCATGTTGACCACCACCTTCGGTTACCTCGATTCGGCGGATCGTGTCTGGCTGAGCCTGGGCGATGAACCCCGGCGTGTCTGGTTGACGCGGCGCATCGCGGCCCACCTGCTGGTGGGTATGGCGCATCAACTGGAGGTCAGCACCCCCGGGGCAATGGCAGGCGCGGATGCGTCCACACGGGCGCGGATCGAGCACCAGCTGGCGTTCAACGAAGACAGTGGCGGGGGGCTGCCGACGGCGCCCGCCGACGTTCCCATCCGCTTGGGTGAGGAATCGCGTGCGGTCTCGCGTGAGGCCTCCTATGTGTTGTGCACCGGGCTGCACGCCACCTTGCATCCGGATGGCGTGTGCACCGTGCATCTGGCGCTGGAGGATGGGGAAGACCGGGTGCTGCAGTTCAGCCGTGCGGGGCTGCACCGCTGGCTGCGCGGCCTGTGGATGGCGGCTCGCCACGCCTGTTGGTTCGACCCGGTCGAGGTGCCGCCCTGGCTGCGCGAATCGATGCTGCCACCGGCCATTCAGGCCGTGCTCAGACCGCCGGATCCTTCCTCGCGGGATAATGATGGGGTTGGCGATCCACTGTCGCCCCCCTGATGCGGGCGATTGCCGCCTCTTCCCCCTCGTTCGATTGCTTCTTCACCAGGTGAAGATGGACCGGTTTTGCCGGCCGCCTTCCCGTACTGCTGGAAACCATGGCCCAATACGTTTTCTCCATGAACCGCGTCTCCAAGACCGTGCCGCCCAAGCGGCAGATCTTGAAAGACATTTCGCTCAGCTTCTTCCCCGGCGCCAAGATCGGCGTGCTCGGCCTCAACGGCTCGGGCAAGTCCACCCTGCTCAAGATCATGGCCGGCGTGGACAAGGAGATCGAGGGCGAAGCCATCCCGATGCCGGGCATCCGGATCGGCTACCTGCCGCAGGAGCCGCAGCTCGACCCCGAACAGACCGTGCGCCAGGCGGTGGAGGAGGGCATCGGTGGTGCGCTCAAGGCCAAGGCACGCCTGGATGAGGTGTATGCCGCCTATGCCGAGCCCGATGCCGATTTCGATGCCCTGGCCGCCGAGCAGGCGGAGCTGGAAGCCATCATCGCCGCCAGCGGTTCCGAGAACTCCGACCTGCAACTGGAGCTGGCCGCCGATGCGCTGAACCTGCCGCCCTGGGATGCCGTCATCAAGAACCTGTCCGGTGGCGAGAAGCGCCGCGTGGCCCTGTGCCGTCTGCTGCTGTCCAAGCCCGACATGCTGCTGCTGGACGAGCCGACCAACCACCTGGACGCCGAGAGTGTGCACTGGCTGGAGCAATTCCTGCAGCGCTTCCCGGGCACCGTGGTGGCCATCACCCACGACCGCTACTTCCTGGACAACGCTGCCGAGTGGATTCTCGAACTCGACCGTGGCCATGGCATCCCCTACAAGGGCAACTACACCGACTGGCTCGACCAGAAGGAAAAGCGCCTGGAGCAGGAGCAAAAGAGCGAGGACGCCCGCGCCAAGGCCATGAAGGAGGAACTCAAGTGGGTGCGCTCCAACGCCAAGGGCCGCCAGGCCAAGAGCAAGGCGCGCCTGGCCCGCTTCGAGGAGCTGAGCGACGTCGAATACCAGAAGCGCAACGAGACCAACGAGATTTTCATCCCCGTGGCCGAGCGCCTGGGCGCGCAGGTGATCGAGTTCAACGGCGTGACCAAGTCCTTCGGCGACCGCGTGCTGATCGACAACCTGAGCTTCAAGGTGCCGGCCGGTGCCATCGTCGGCATCATCGGCCCCAACGGCGCGGGCAAATCCACGCTGTTCCGCATGATCCAGGGTGTCGAGCAGCCCGACAGCGGCGAGATCGTCATCGGCCAGACCGCCAAGCTGGCCTTCGTGGACCAGAGCCGCGAATCGCTCGACGGTGACAAGACCGTGTGGGAAGACGTCTCCGGCGGGCTGGACAACATCACCGTCGGCAAGTTCGTCATGCCCAGCCGGGCCTACATCGGCCGCTTCAACTTCAAGGGCAACGACCAGCAAAAGCTGGTGAAAAATCTCTCGGGTGGTGAGCGCGGTCGCCTGCACCTGGCCAAGACCCTGGCCCAGGGGGGCAACGTGCTGATGCTCGACGAGCCCTCGAACGACCTCGACGTGGAAACCCTGCGCGCGCTGGAAGAGGCGCTGCTGGAGTTTGCCGGCTCGGCCATGGTGATCTCGCACGACCGCTGGTTCCTCGACCGCATCTGCACCCACATCCTGGCCTACGAGGGCGACAGCCAGTGGTACTTCTACGACGGCAACTTCACCGAGTACGAAGCCGACAAGAAGAGGCGCCTGGGCGAAGAGGGCGCGCGGCCCAAGCGCGCGCGCTTCAAGTCCCTGAAATAAGGCACTCCCGCGCCGCCTCCGGCGTCACGCTCTCCAGGAGGCGGTACCCGCCATTCCCGCCCCGGCGGTGCCCTTGCCCGCAGGCGCGGCGTGGACGATGACATGACACGCGATATTGTTTTCCAGGACAAGGTGGTTTCGCCCTTCGAGGGCGAGACCGTGCTCGATGCCTTGCTGCGCGTGGGCGCGGACGTGGCGTTTTCCTGCAAGGGTGGTTCGTGCCACACCTGCATGCTGCATTGCCTGGAGGGCGAGGTGCCCGACGTGGCCCGGCGCGCGCTGCCCGAGCGACTCAGATCGCTGGGCTATTTCCTGCCCTGCCGGTGCACGCCCACGGGCCCGATGCGCCTGGGGCCGAAGCGGGCGCAGGACATGGTGACGAGCTGCATGCTGGTCGAGGTGGATGGCCATGAGAGCGGGTCGTTGCGCATTGTCTTCGAGCCATCGCAAAAGCTCGAGTACCGCATGGGCCAGACCCTCAGGCTGGTCAACGGCGCGGCGCAGGCCAACGAGCCGGTGCTCATGCTCAGCAGCGATCCCGCCGAGGCCGTGGTGATGGAAGCGCGCTGGGTGCTGGGCGAGGGCGAGACGGTGCCCGACGTGTTCGCGCCGGGCGCCGAGTTCGGGGGGGTGTTCGAGGTGCGTGGTCCGTTCACGCCCGATTACGACGACCTGCCCGAGCAAACCACAGCGCCGACCACCGACCCGGCGCTGTGGGACGAGCTGGATCAGGGTCGGCGCGTACGGCAGGTGCTCGACGCTTTCTACGCCAAGGTGTATGCCGACCCCCTGCTTGCGCCGTTTTTCCATGGTGTCACGCCCGATCGGGCAGCCGGCAAGCAGTACAGTTTCCTGCAGCAGCGCATGACCGGCGCCAAGGTCTATTGGGGAGACGCGCCGCGCAACGCGCACCACTGGATGGTCATTCCCCATGCCCTGTTCGACCACCGCCAGCGCCTGATGGTGCAGACCTTGCGTGAGCATGGCCTGAGCGAGGGCCAGATCCAGCGCTGGACCCGCTTCGAGGAATACTACCGCGCCGACATCGTCAAGGACAAGGCGTGGCCCCGCAAGGTGGGCGATACGCTCGTCCGGACCGAGGGGTTTGCGCTGGAGGTGCTGGGTGAAGCCTCTCTGTGCGACCATTGCGGCGCCGAAGTGCCCAATGGCACGACGGTCCGGTACCACCTGCGCACGGGTCAGATCAGTTGCCCGGCCTGCATGGCGGGCCGGGCCGGGCAACAGGCGACCGACTGATTTCGCCGCTCAGGCGTCCCGGCGGTTGTCCGGGATGCCGGGCCGGACCGGCAATGACTGCAGGATGCCGAAGAGCAGCTCCATGCTGCTGAACAGCAATATGATGGCATTGGCACCCGCGGACACCGCGACGATCTGCCAGCACAGGAACAGCCATCGCGCCATGGCATCCAGCCGTCCCAGCCGGATGCTCGGAGAAAGCATGCGAGCCAGCGACCAGGCGATGACAGCCGAGCCCAGCAAGTTCGCCAGCAGCAGGTGCATGGCATCCAGCGGCGGCGTGACGCCAGGAATGCCAGCCGTGCTGGCGAGCCGGGCCAGTTGGTCGTACAGCCAGCCAAAGGTCCATGGCGTGGCGAACGGCCACGTTACCAGCAGGTCGTACCAGGCGCTGCTGCGGACGATTCGAAGATAGGTCGTGGGTTTCATGATGGCGCGCTCAGAGGGGATGACGTTCACAATGTCAGGGATGAAGTACGCTTCAAGGTCAAGCACTTTTCCCTTTTCCTTTTCCTGCCGGGAGCGGGCATGCTGATCGGTGAACTGGCCGCGGCGAGCGGGGTCACCCGCGAGACCTTGCGCTTCTATGAGAAGCAAGGGCTGGTGCGTTCCCGGCGCATGTCCAATGGGTATCGCCGCTTCCCTCCGGAAACCGTGTCGCTGGTGCGCTACATCCGCACGGCGCAGGGCCTGGGATTCAGCCTGGCTGAAATCGGCGATCGGCTGCCCCTGCTGTGGCAGATGGACGAGCCGGCGCCGGAAATCGACCGTGTTCTTCAGGAGAAGATCCGGCGCATCGATGAGAGGATTGCTGCGCTGCAGTCGCTGCGCGAAGCCCTGGTGGCGCGTGTCGCGTCAACGTGCCCGCTGCGTGAGGCTGCCGAGCAGCATCTGGCGGTTCGATCCCGTGTGCGCCAACCGGCTTCGGGTCGAGATGGCCGGGCCGTCGGGTGATGTCGCTACCATTGACGGTTTCGTATCTCTTCTGTGGCTGCCGCCGCTCCCATGCCCATGACTGATGACGCCACCGTTCTCGCAGACACCCGCCACTGGATCGAGAAGGCGGTGATCGGGCTCAACCTGTGCCCGTTTGCGCGCGCGGTCTATGTGAAGAACCAGGTGCGCATCGTCGTGAGCCGGGCACGGCATCTGGATGCCTTCCTGGACGAACTGGACCGCGAGCTGGAACTGCTGGCGGGTACGCCGGCCGAGGAGATCGACACCACGCTGCTGGTGCACCCGACCTTGTTCCCCGACTTTTTCGTCTTCAACGACTTCCTGAACGTGGTCGACGACGTGGTGACCGAGCATGGGCTCGATGGCGTGATCCAGGTGGCCAGCTTTCACCCGCAGTTCCTGTTCGAGGGTGAGCCCGAAGACGACCCGGGGCACTGCACCAACCGCTCACCCTATCCGACGCTGCACCTGCTGCGCGAGGCCAGCGTGGAAAAGGCGGTGGCCACCGAGGGGGGCGATGCGCAGGTGATCGTCGAGCGGAACATCCGCACCATGCGCGAGCTGGGCCTGGCCGGCTGGGCCGACCTGTTGGCACGGCGCTGAAAATGGGGGGCTCCCGGGGATCGCCGGGTAGCGGTCAAGTGCTTTTCGCCCCACAATCCGGACGGTCTCGTGATGATTGAAGGCCGCCCGATACCCATGTCCTCCGTTTCGAACTCCGTCTACGATGTCTGTCTGCAGGAAGCGCTGGTGCGCTCGCAGGAATGGGTGCCGCGCTGGCTGGCCGGGTTGTCGCAGAACCTGCGTTCGAACGAGGTCACCGCGGTCAATGCCCAGGACAAGCACACTTACCACACGGCGCGCAAGGCACTGGAGTCCTTTGGCGACCTGATTGCGGCCCGCTTCATCGAAACCCTGGCCCAGAGCCTGCCCTCGCACGACGGCGGGCCACAGGGGGCGACCATGCAGCGGCCCATGTCGCTGGACCGGCTGAGTCTGGACGATCTGGAACTGATGGACGACGACCAGGTGCACGAGAAAGTCGAGCAGGGGCGGGTCCTGCAGATCGTGAAAATGGCGGTCGACGAAGAGCTGGTGGCGTTCAATTCGCTGCTGTGCGGTGCGCAGGGACAGGCGATTGTCCGGGCCGACGCGAACCCCTTGCGGCCCGAAGTGATCGTGCAGACGCTGATGCGTGCGCTGGAGACGCTGCATGTCGATCCCGCCATCCGGTCGAGCTGGCTGCACGGCGGCGCGGTCGTCCTCGGGCAGGAGATTCAGCAACTGTATCGCGACCTGTCCGCGTGGCTGTCCCGCCAGGGGGTGCAGCCCGCCGGCTATGTGGTGACGCAGACGGCCATGACCAAGTCGGTGTCGTCGCGCGCGGCAGGTGCGCCGCGACGTGCCCCGTCGGCTCCACAGGGCGAGCAGGGTCTGCTGACGCTCGACCATTTGCACCGTTTGCTGGTGGGCAACCTGGATGAGAAGGACAACCCGGCGACAGGCACGGGTCATGCCGGTGCCGGGGCCGAGATGGTGAACTCGCTGGCCGCCGAGGTCGTGACGCTGATGCTGCGCAACATCACCGAGGACGTGCGCCTGTTGCCGAAGGTGCGGGCCATGCTGGGCAGCCTCAAGCCCACCCTGCTGCGGATGGCGCGTGACGAGCCGCGTTTCTTCGCCGACCGGCAGAATCCGGCGCGCCGTCTGCTGGAGACGATCACCGAGCGCGGGCTGGCGTTCACCAGCGAGCAGGATGAGGGTTTTTCGGACTACGCGAAATTGGTGCGGCAGAGTGTGAAGGTGCTGCAGCAGGAGGGGCCGGACCTCGCGAGCCGGCTGGAGCAGCAGTTGATGCGTCTGGGCCAGGTGGCCAGCCCGACGCGCACACCGGCCCGTGGCATCGCCGTGCAGACACTGGTGAAGGTCGAGCAGAGGAACCTGCTGGCCCAGCGCGTGGCGACCGAAATCGAGGCGCGCAACGATTTCGCCCGGGCTCCGGGCGTGGTGCGGCGCTTCCTGACCGGCCCCTGGTCCCAGGTGGTGGCGCAAGCCCGGCTGGAGGCGAGCGCGACCGGCCTGGACATGCCGGGCGATGCGCCGGCGATGCGCTACATGGCGATCCTGCCCGACCTGCTGTGGTCCAGCCAGCTGGCGCTGGCCAGCCGCAACCGGCCGCGCCTGGTCAAGCTCATTCCCCAGTTGCTGCGCACCTTGCGCGAGGGGCTGGCCAGCATCGACTACCCGCAGGCCCAGGCCGAAACGTTCTTTCAGGCGCTGATGGGGCTGCACGAGGCCGCCTACAAGGCCCAGCAACCGCTGACGGAAAGCGAGCCCAGCCGCTTCGAGCCCGACGAAGACGACGCCTGGTTGCGTCCGGCCGAGGCCAAGGACACCGGCTTCATCGACGATCTGGGTGTTGTACCGACGCAGCCGGCCTTCGAGAACACCCAGCCATTGCAGCGTGACTGGCACGACATCCAGCAGGAAAACGCCGGCCGCTCCAGGCTGCCGCTGGAGGTGGGCACCTGGGTGGACCTGTGGCGGGACGAGGGCGCGCTGCGGTGCCAGCTGACCTGGGCCAGTCCGCACGGCACCATGTTCCTGTTCAATTCTGCCGACGGCCGTTCGGTATCGCTGACCCAGCGCGGGCTGATCCATACCCTGGAGTCGGGTCGTCTGCGCGTGGTGGCGCAGCACGGCATGGTGGACGACGCGCTCGACGCCGTGGCCCGCCAGGCCTGGATCAACAGCCTGAAGGCCTGACGTGGCCCGTCAGGCCGCCGGATCGCCTGGCGCGCGCTGAAGCTTCTTGCGCACCAGATCGATGTTGGCACGCAGCGCATACAGTTCGTCGGTGTACGCCAGCGGCAGGACCACTTTCTGCGCCTTGGTGTCGAGGGCATCGAGCGCCGCGAGCAACTCGGGGCGGTGGCGGGGATCGTTGTCGTAGTCCTGCTCAATGCCGCGCAGCTCGGCATACCAGCGGAACACGCGCGAGCGGATGCGGAAGGTGTACAGCGGCGGCACGATGCGCGACAGCGGCAGCGCCAGCGCGATGATCAGACCCATGGCGAGCCACATGCGCTCGATCAGGTTGGCCAGCCAGAACGGCAGGTAGCGCTGCAGGAAGGGTGGGCCGTTCTGGATGGCGCGCACGGCCTCGGGTGACAGGGGCACCTCGCCATGCTCCAGGTTGGGGTACTGCCGGGCGCGGTTGAACCAGCTCGCACCACCGTGCAGCCCGACGGCGGACTGGGCGAACAACTGCAGAATGGCCGGGTGGGTGTCGGCACCCGCCAGCAGGCTGGTGGTGGAGGCGACCAGACGCATGTCCCGCTCGGGCTGGTTGGCCGCCAGGTCGACCACGCCCTGGGGCAGGACCACCGGTGTCAGGTAGCCGAAGCGGCGCGCATAGGCCTCGCTCTGGGCAAAGTTCATCAGCCGTACGCCCGGTGTCTGCAGCAGCATCTGCACGATCAGCGATTCCGGCGCCGAGGCGAACACCAGGGCGTCGAGCCCGCCCTCCAGGAACGCCACCGTCGCCGGCGTCTGGGCCAGCTCGGACAGGTGCAGGCTGTCACGCTCGATCCGGTTGGCGTCCAGCAGGGTGCCGAACAGGCGGGGCACGCCGCTGCCTGCCGTGCCCACATTGACGCGCCAGCCCTGGAGCTGGGCCAGGCTGTCCACGACACCGTCCGGGGCGACGCGGCGCGCGGCGTCCTCACGGTAGAACAGCCACAGAGGTTCGACGAACAGGCTGCCCAGGGAGACGATGGCGTCATCGTCGTCGTAGCCCAGGTCGGCGCTGCCACCCTGCACGAATCCCAGATCGGCGCGGCCGTTGCGCAGCCATTGCAGGTTGTCCGACGAGCCCTCCGTGCGCAGCAGCTCCACCTGGATGCCGTAGCGCGCCAGCGCCTGCTGGTAGCGCTTGCCGAACTCGTCGTAGGCGCTTTGTTCGGGGCCAGTGGCCAGCACGACGCGACGCGGCGGCGTCGGATCGAGCCACCAGTAGGCCAGCGCGAGCAGCGCGATGGTCAGCAGCACGAACGGCCCCATCGAAACGAGCAGGTCGCGCAGCGACAGCAGGGTGTAGCGGATGTTCGTGGGCATGCGGCAACGTTATCACGGGCCCGGCGGAAACCGCCGACACGGGCGGCGGCGGGGTGTCAGGCATACGACTGGTAGACGCGATGCCCGCCGTTGCGCAGCACCAGCAGCACGTCGTACGGGTCGCGGCGGCCGCCATAGACCGGGCCGTCCATGCCCGGGCTGCCGACCGGCATGCCGGGGACCGCCAGTCCCAGCGCATCCGGTCTTTCGGCCAGCAGGCGCTGGATGTCGCGCGCGGGGACGTGGCCTTCGATCGCGTAGCCGGCAATGAGCGCGGTGTGGCACGAGGCGTAGCGTGGCGCAAGCCCCAGGCGCTGGCGCGCGGCCGTGTTGCCGCTGTCGTGGCTGCGCACGCGAAAGCGGGCCTGCTCCAGGTGGGCGATCCAGTCCTTGCAGCAACCGCAGTTCGGGTCCTTCCAGACTTCCAGTGTGGGCAGGGCCTGCGGTCGCGCCGGCAGGTGGGCAGTGGCGGCCAGCGCGGGCAGTGCCAGCATGAGCGAACGGCGTTTCATGAGGACGACTCCATCGGTGGATGCATGATCTGCCGATTGTGCCCCGCAGCACACCCCTGGGGTGGCATGGTTGACCCCGTGCCGACACCTTGCGCTCGCCATGTCTGAAAGAAGAGGTTTCTGGCGCGAAACCTGCTTGCTATGACATTGGGGGGTAGCTCCCATGCATACCCTGCATGACGTTGCGTGACATATTCAGGAAAACCTGCGGGCAACGATGGCGCAGGCCTGCGTAGAATGACATTCACTTTTTCTCACAAGGAGTTTTCATGAAGAAATCCCTGCTCGTCCTGGCCGCCACGCTGGCGGTTGGTGTGGCTCAGGCCGATACCCTCCAAAAGATCAAGGACAGCGGCACTATCTCCCTGGGGGTGCGTGACTCTTCTGCCCTGTCCTATACCCTGGGCGGCGGCAAGTACGTGGGTTTTCACACCGAAATGGCAGAGCGCATCGTTGACGACCTGTCCAAGCAGGTGGGCAAGCCCGTCAAGATCAACTACACGCTGGTGACCTCGCAAAACCGCATCCCGCTGGTGCAGAACGGCACGGTGGACCTGGAGTGCGGTTCCACCACCAACAACCGCACCCGTGCCAAGGACGTGGACTTCGCCCACAACACCTACATGGAAGTGGTGCGCGTGGCGGTGAAGGCCAATTCGGGCATCAAGGACCTGAAGGACCTCAACGGCAAGACCGTGGCGGTGACCACCGGCACCACATCGGTGCAGATCCTGCGCCGCAACGAACGCGCCCAGGGCATCGATTTCAAGGAAGTCATGGGCAAGGACCATGCCGACAGCTTCCTGCTGCTCGAGTCCGGCCGCGCCGATGCCTTCGTGATGGATGCCTCCATCCTGGCGGCCAACATCTCCAAGTCCAAGAACCCGAAGGACTTCGCGATCGTCGGCCCCGAGCTGTCGGTGGAGCCCATCGCCTGCATGGTGCGCAAGGGTGACACGGCCTTCCTGAACGCGGTCAACGCCAGCATCGAACGCCAGATCAAGGACGGCTCGCTCGAGAAGCTGTACGACAAGTGGATGGTGCAGCCCGTGCCGCCCACCAACACGCCGCTGGGCCTGCCGCTGTCCGAAGCCACCAGGGCTGCCTGGGCCAACCCCAACAACAAGCCGGCGGAAGACTTCGTCAAGAACTGAGGCTCATGATGGCCTGAACAGCGCCTGCCGCAGACCGTGGCGGGCGTTTGTTTTTGGGCAGCCGGGAGAGCACAGGTCCGGCGCTCAGGCCATTGCACACAGGAGTTCCGATGAACTGGGATTGGCAGGTTTACTGCAAGGACACCATCGAGGGCGAGGTGATGCCGGGCTGCTTCGGCAGCGGTGGTGACATCACGTATCTGGACTGGATGCTCTCGGCGTGGGGCTGGACGGTGTCGGTGGCACTGTGCGCCCTGCTGGTGGCGCTGGTCGTCGGTTCGATCATCGGCGTGCTGCGCACGCTGCCGGACAGCCCCTGGCTGGTGCGGCTGGGCAATGCCTGGGTCGAGCTGTTTCGCAACATTCCGCTGCTGGTGCAGATCTTCCTCTGGTACTACGTCGTGCCGGCGCTGATTCCGGCGATGCGGAGTTTCTCGCCGTTCATCCTCGTGGTGATCGCGCTGGGGCTGTTCACGTCGGCCCGCATTGCCGAGCAGGTGCGCGCCGGCATCCAGGCGCTGCCCAAGGGCCAGCGCTACGCGGGCATGGCGGTGGGATTCACCACGGCACAGACCTACCGCTACGTGATCCTGCCGATGGCGTACCGGATCATCATTCCGCCGCTGACCAGCGAGTCGATGAACATCTTCAAGAACTCGTCGGTGGCCTTCGCGGTGTCGATCGCGGAGCTGACGCAGTTCTACCTGCAGGCCAGCGAGGAAACCTCGCGACCGATGGAGATCTACATCGGCGTGGTGATCCTGTACGTGATCTCCGCCATGGCGATCAACCGCATCATGGCCTTCGTCGAGAAGAAGGTGCGCGTGCCGGGCTTCGTCGCCGCCGGCGGCACGGGAGGGGGGCACTGATGATGCTGCGCAACCCCGTCCATCGCGCGCCCGCGGGCGCCTTCGCCGGCCGGAGGGAGGTCTGACATGAACCTCGACTTCGGTTTCTACAACTGGGATGTCATCTCCAACTTCGTCGTCAAGGGCTTCTACTTCAGCGTCTTCCTGACGGCGGTCGCGACGCTGGGTGGCATCTTCTTCGGCACGCTGCTGGCGCTGATGCGCCTGTCCGGCCGCAAGTGGCTCGATGCGCCGGCGGCCTTCTACGTCAACGGGATGCGCTCCATCCCGCTGGTGATGGTGATCCTGGGCTTCTTCCTGCTGGTGCCCTTCGTCGTCGGGCGGCCCATCGGGGCCGAGACCTCGGCGATCATCACCTTCATTGCCTTCGAGGCGGCCTACTTCAGCGAGATCATGCGCGCGGGCATCCAGTCGATCCCGCGCGGTCAGGTCTTCGCCGGCCAGGCGCTGGGCATGACCTATGCCCAGAACATGAGGCTGGTGATCCTGCCGCAGGCGTTCCGCAACATGCTGCCGGTGCTGCTGACGCAGACCATCATCCTGTTCCAGGACACCTCGCTGGTGTATGCCATCGGTGCCTACGACCTGCTCAAGGGCTTCGAGACCGCCGGCAAGAACTTCGGCCGGCCAACCGAAAGCTATCTGCTGGCGGCCGTCGTCTATTTCGTGATCTGCTTCTCCCTGTCGTATTTCGTGAAGCGGCTGCACAAGAAAATTGCCATCATCCGCTGAACAGGGACGCGTCACAGGAGTCATTCATGTCTGAAAAAATGATCGAAATCAAGGGCGTGTCCAAGTGGTACGGGCCCGTTCAGGTGCTCAACGAGTGCAACGTGAGCATCGACAAGGGCGACGTGGTGGTCGTCTGCGGCCCGTCGGGCTCGGGCAAGTCCACGCTCATCAAGACCGTCAACGGTCTGGAGCCCATCCAGAAAGGCGAGATCATCGTCAACGGCATCAAGGTCAACGATCCGAAGACCGACCTGCCCAAGCTGCGCTCCAAGGTGGGGATGGTGTTCCAGCACTTCGAACTTTTCCCGCATCTGTCGGTGACGGAGAACCTGACCATTGCGCAGGTGAAGGTGCTCGGCCGCAGCCTGGATGAGGCCAGGGCGCGCGGGCTGAAGATGCTGGACCGCGTGGGCCTGATGGCGCACAAGGACAAGTTCCCGGGCCAGCTCTCCGGTGGCCAGCAGCAGCGCGTTGCGATTGCGCGCGCGCTGTCGATGGACCCCATCGTGATGCTGTTCGACGAGCCCACGTCGGCGCTCGACCCCGAGATGGTGGGCGAGGTGCTCGACGTCATGGTCAGCCTGGCCAAGGAAGGCATGACCATGATGTGCGTCACGCACGAGATGGGTTTCGCGCGCAAGGTGGCCAGCCGCGTGATCTTCATCGACGTCGGCGGCCGCATCCTGGAAGACTGCTCCAAGGAGGAGTTCTTCGGCCATCCGGAGAACCGCCAGCCGCGCACCAAGGACTTCCTGGACAAGATCCTGCAGCACTGAGCGCAGGGTGCCTGCGGCACCTGCCCCCGCATCGTCCCGTTCGTGACAGGAGACGGGGTTGATGCGGATTCGGCGCTGGCGGCGGCTCATGTAATCTGGCTCCGGCCCGGCATCGCGTGCCGTATGCGATGGCGGGCCCAACGGAGGAGACAGGCATGAGCGACATGACGACGGGCGAGCCCGAACCGCGCCCGCACCACCGTTTCTGGCCCAGGCGGCTGCCGCACCGCATCACGGTGCCCGCGACGTCGCTGTGGCACAACCTCGAGGTCAGTGCACGGCGCTACCCCGACAAGCCGGCGCTGGTGTTCTTCGACCGGCACACCACCTACCGTGAACTGCACGACCAGGCCGAGCGCCTGGCGGCGCATCTGCACACCCATGGCGTGCGTGACGGCGACCGGGTGATCCTGTTCATGCAGAACTGCCCGCAGTGGATCGTCGCCTATTACGCCATCCTGCGTGCCAACGCCGTGGTGGTGCCGGTCAACCCGATGAACCGTGCGGCGGAACTGGGGCACTACATCACCGACCCGGACGTGAAGGTGGCCATCTGTGCGGCCGATCTCGCGGGCGAACTGCTGCAGGCCAACGCCGCCTTGCCCGAGACGCCGCGCCTCGCGCACCTGGTGGTGGCGCACTACCACGACGCCATGGGGCCCCAGGCCGAGGTGCCCGAGGCCTGGCAGCCCTGGCTGCTGATGCGCCATCCGCTGCCCGCCATGCCCGGCGGCACGGTGGCCGACTGGGCGGATGCGCTGGCCTGTGCCGCCGCGCCGCCCCCGCATGATCGCAGCCCGGACGACCTGTGCGTGCTGCCCTACACCAGCGGCACCACGGGCCTGCCCAAGGGCTGCATGCACACGCACGCCACCATCATGCACAACGCGGTGGCGGGCTGCCTGTGGGGCAACAGCTCATCCGAGACGGTGTCGCTGGTGGTGGTGCCCCTGTTCCACATCACCGGCATGGTGGTGGGCATGCACGCGGGCCTGTACATCGGTGCCACCCTGGTTCTCATGCCGCGCTGGGACCGCGAGCTGGCGGGCCGGCTGATCTCGGCCTGGCGCGTGACCAACTGGACCAACATCCCGACCATGGTGATCGACCTGCTGGCCAGCCCGCGTTTCGACCGGTACGACCTGAGCAGCCTGCAGTTCATCGGTGGCGGCGGCGCGGCCATGCCGCAGGCGGTGGCGCAAAAGCTCCTGGACCTGTACGGCCTGCGCTATGCCGAGGGCTACGGCCTGACCGAGACCGCCGCGCCCTCGCACAACAACCCGCCCGATGCGCCCAAGCAGCAATGCCTGGGCATTCCGTTCATGAGCTTCGAGGCGCGCGTCATCGACCCCGACACCCTGACCGAGATGCCGGCGGGCGAGGCCGGTGAGATCATCGTGCGCGGGCCCTCGGTGTTCAAGGGCTACTGGAAGCGGCCCGAGGCCACCGAGGCGGCCTTCGTCGAATTCGAGGGCCGGCGCTGGTTCCGCACCGGCGACCTGGGGCGGGTGGACGAGGACGGCTATTTCTTCATCACCGACCGCCTCAAGCGCATGATCAATGCCAGCGGCTACAAGGTCTGGCCGGCCGAGGTCGAGGCCCTCATGTTCCGCCACCCGGCCATCGCCGAGGCCTGCGTCATCGGCACGCGCGATGCCTACCGCGGCGAAAGCGTCAAGGCGGTGGTGGTGCTGCGCCAGGAGGCGCGTGGCCAGGCCACCGAGCAGGAGATCATCGACTGGTGCCGCGAGCACATGGCGGTGTACAAGGCGCCGCGCGTGGTGCAGTTCGTCGACGCCCTGCCCAAGAGTGGCAGCGGCAAGGTGATGTGGCGGCTGCTCCAGGAGCAGGAAGGCAGCGCCGCCTGAGCCGCAGGATCAGGACGCTGCCCCTACGGTATGCCGGTAGGCATGCCAGGTGGCGTGGCCGATGACCGGGCCGGCGATGAGCAGGCCCAGGAAGGCCGGCAGCATGGCCAGCACGATGATGCCGGTGATCAGTGCGCCCCACAGCAGCATGACGCCCGGGTTGAGCAGGCAGGCACGGATGCTGGTCAGGCCTGCCGACACGGCATCGACCCGTCGGTCCAGGATCATCGGGATGGAGATCACGCTGGTCACGAAAATGAGCCCGGCGAAGATGGCGCCGACCACCGTGTAGGTGATCAGAAAGCCGATATTCTCCGGATCGAGCAGCATGGCCAGCAGGTTGGCCTTGCCCGGCATGGTGTTGAAGCTGACCGCGAACACCACCAGCGCGGCACGGCCCCAGAGCATCTCCAGGATCAGCAGCACGCCGGCGAAGATGGCCATGGTGCTCTTGGTGGGCTGCCAGGCCTTGAGCGACGCGCGCAGCGAGGGTCGCTGGCCGGGTATCTGCAGGGCGCGGCTGGCGTCATACAGGCCCAGGCACAGGAACGGCCCCGTGAGCAGGAAACCGGCGCTGAGCGCCAGCACGTACTCGGGTGCCCGCTGGAACACCGCCAGCAGCGCATGCCCCATGGCGAAGAAGCACAGGCCGTAGAACAGGCCGATGCGCGGGCAGCGCCGGAAATCGGCCCAGCCCAGCTTCAGCCAGCGCCAGGGATCGGCCGGGCTCAGGGAGGCCAGCGGCAGCGAAAAAACCGAACTGGCCGCCGGCGATTCGGCCGGATGGTGGGCCGCTGGTGCGGGTGGTGATGTCTCGGACGGGGGGGTGGTGGGGGAAACGGCGTCGGCCATGGACGTGGACTCCTGTCTGCGGGCCAATATAGCCAGCCGGTGGGCGCATGACCACCATGGTTTCCCCTCGGTCAACCGGGACGGGCACGCACCGGATGGCGGCGCATGTGCAGTGCCAGCGCGGCATCGTGCGTCTGGACATGCCTGGAGAACCAGGCGGCCAGCTCGTTCGCCATGTCGCGCACGGCGTCATGGTGACCCTGCCGGGCCTGGGCCAGGCCTTCGTGCAGCAGGTTGAGGACGACCCGGTGCTGCAGGGTATGGTTGGCGGCAGCGGCGAAGCGGGTGTTGCGCATCCAGCCGTCCTCCAGCTCGAAGAACGCACGGGCATGCGCCACCACCTGTGCCCAGGCGTCGGGCAGCCCCGCATCGTCGGCCGCCTGCGCGGTGGCCAGCGCGGCGACGAAATCGCGGTGCGCGCAGTCCAGCGGTTCGTGGTGAAGGTCCAGGTCGTCAGTCCAGCGGATGATCGGATGCATGGGTGTCCTCCGGCGCATAGATCGGTCAGCTTGGCATCCACGGAGCGCCTCAACTTTGATCCAGCGCAGATACTGGCAGCCTTGTGGGGTGCGGGCTGGCGTGGTTTGACCCAGGTCAGCGGTGGCCAGGCGCTACACTGGCGTCCGATGAGCCAGATCGCCTTTGATCCACCTTATGTCCCGCGGTCCCAGTGCGATCAGGCGCTGGCCGTTGACGGCTATGCCGTTTTGCACGCGGACGATGTGATGCGCTGGGTGCCGGCCAGCCGCGAAGAACTGGCGCAATTGCACCGCGCCTGGGACGATCTGCCGGCCGATGCCTATCTGAAGGATGGTGGGCGCTACCGCCGCCGCCGTCACAGCTGCTTTGTGATCGAGGGCGCGCAGGTGACACAGGTGCCGCATCGCCCGCACTGGCAGCCGCTGGCGTACAACGCCTTGCATGGCGGCATGCAGCGCTGGTTCGAGCCGATGGCCGCGGACATGCTGGCGCTGCCCGTCTGGACGCGCCTGCTGCAGCGGCTGGGTGCCACCGCGACGGCCCTGCATGGGGAGCGGCCCTGGTTCGTGGAGGCGCATCCCTTCCGCATCGATACCACCGACGGCATTGGCAGGCCCACCCCGGAAGGCGCTCACCGCGACGGCGTCGATCTGGTGGCTGTGTTCATGCTCGATCGCCATGCCATCAAGGGCGGCGAGAGCCGGGTGTTCGCTGCCGACGGGCCCGCCGGTCAGCGCTTTACCTTGTGGCAGCCCTGGTCGCTGCTGCTGCTGGACGACGCGCGTGTGATCCATGAAACCACGCCGATCCAGCCGCTGGTGCCCGGCGAGCTGGGCTGGCGCGATACCCTGGTGCTGACCTGTCGGCGCGACGGTTTTCAGTCAGCGTGAGGGCAGCGGCCGCGGGAGGGCAATGCCCTGGGCCACGCGCGCCGCACGGACTGGCCACCGCGGCTTACAGCCGCTCGAAGATCGCGGCGATGCCCTGACCGCCGCCGATGCACATGGTCACCAGCGCGTAGCGGCCGCCGATGCGCTGGAGCTCATGCAGCGCCTTGACGGTGATGAGTGCGCCGGTGGCGCCGATGGGGTGGCCCAGCGAGATGCCCGAGCCGTTGGGGTTGACCTTGGCCGGGTCCAGTCCCAGGTCGCGGGTGACGGCGCAGGCCTGGGCGGCAAAGGCTTCATTGGCCTCGATCACGTCCAGGTCGGCCACGCTGAGACCCGCTTTCTTCAGCGCCAGCTGGGTGGCGGGCACGGGGCCGATACCCATGTACTTCGGGTCCACACCGGCGTGCGCGTAGGCCACCAGGCGCGCCATGGGCGCCAGGCCGCGGGCCTTGGCCGTGCCGGCTTCCATCAGCACCACGGCGGCGGCGGCGTCGTTGATGCCCGAGGCGTTGCCGGCCGTGACGGTGCCGTTTTCCTTCACGAACACGGGCTTGAGCTTGGCCATGTCCTCCAGTGTGGCGTTGGCGCGGAAGTGCTCGTCGGTATCGTAGGCCACCTCGCCCTTGCGGGTCTTGAGCATGACCGGGACGATCTGCTCCTTGAAGTAGCCCGCTTCCGTGGCCTTCTGCGCACGGTTGTGGCTTTCAACGGCCAGCCGGTCCTGGTCTTCGCGCGTGATGCCCCACTTGGCGGCGATGTTCTCGGCCGTCACGCCCATGTGGATGCCATGGAACGGGTCGTGCAGGGCACCGATCATCATGTCCACCATCTTGGTGTCGCCCATGCGCGAACCCCAGCGCATGTTCAGGCTGGCGAAGGGGGCGCGGCTCATGTTCTCGGCGCCGCCGCCGATGGCGATGTCGGCATCGCCGAGCAGGATCGACTGGCTGGCCGAGACGATGGCCTGCAGGCCCGACCCGCACAGGCGGTTGACGTTGAAGGCCGGTGTGCCCTCGCCGACACCGCCGTTGATGGCGGCCACGCGCGAGAGGTACATGTCCTTGGGCTCGGTGTTGACGACGTGGCCGAACACGACATGGCCGACATCCTTGCCATCGGTCTGTGCGCGCGCCAGTGACTCGCGCACGACCAGCGCGCCCAGCTCGGTGGGGGGAACGTCCTTCAGACTGCCGCCAAAGGTACCGATGGCGGTACGGACAGCGCTGACGACGACGACTTCACGGCTCATGATGGCTCCTTGTCTGAAAATGATGCAGTGCGGAAAACACCTGCCATGGTACTGCGGCGGCCGCGCGGCGGTCAGTCACGTACGTCGGCCACGGGCTGCTCGCCGAAGTCCGGACGGTCGAGCCAGGCCAGCACGAGCCGTGCTGCCTCGTCCGGGCTGCTGAGCTGGCCCTCGCGCTGCAGGCCGACGAAACGCGACAGATCGGGGAAGGCGGCCGGGTCGCTCGCGCGCAGTTGCACCTGCATGCCGGTGTCGATGACGCCGGGTGCCAGCGACACCAGGCGGGCGCCGTGCGGGCGGCGCGCCTCGTCGAGCGCGCTGCAGCGGGTGAAGTGATCGAGCCCGGCCTTGGCGGCGCAGTAGGGCGCCTGCGCGGCCATGGGGCGGCGGCCCAGGCCGGACGAGATGTTCAGCACCTTGCGCACGCCCGTCCAGCCACCATGCACCCAGCCGGTGCTCACCCGCAGGAAGGCGGCGGTCAGTTGCATGGGGGTCTCCAGGCCGACGCGCAGTGCCGCCGACAGCTCGCCGGGCGGGCAGTCGTCCAGTGGGCCGATGCGCGGGATCATGCCGGCATTGTTGATGAGCGTGGCGCTGGCCAGCGTGGTGGCATCCAGACCCGCCAGCCAGTCGGCCAGGCGGCTGGCGGCCGTCAGCGGGTCGGCCAGATCCTGCTGCCACTGCACGAGTCCGGCGCCCACGGTCCGGGCCTGGCGGGCCAGATCCTCGTCGGTGCCGCGCGAGATGCACAGCAGCAGCCGGTCAGCCGAGAGCAGCCGGCGCGCCATGGCCTGGCCCATGCCGCGGGACGCACCCGTGAGGATGCACAGGTGGGGATGCTGGTTCATGTGTTCGCTCCTGCCGGTCAGAACGGGACCGGACTTTCGAAGCGTACACGCTCTGTGCTGCGCGGGTGGGGCAGTTCCAGGACACAGGCGTGCAGCAGCAGTCGCGGCGCCAGTGCCCGCCGGGCTTCATCGGCGTAGAGCGGATCACCGGCGATGGGGTGGCCGATGGCCTGCAGGTGCACACGCAGCTGGTGCGAGCGCCCGGTGACCGGCTCCAGCAGCACGCGGGTCATGCCTCCGGCATGCGGCTGCTCGCCCTCCAGGCGCCAGTGTGTGACGCTGGGCTTGCCCATCTCATGGTGCACGATGCTGCGCGGCCGGTTGAGCCAGTCCACCATCAGCGGCAGGTCGATGGTGTTCCAGCCGTTGTCCGGCTGCGGGTTGGCCAGCGTGCCCGCAACCACCGCGACGTAGCGCTTGTGGACCTGGCGCTTCTCGAAGCTGGCGCTCAGCCGCCGCTGCGCCTCGATGCCGCGCGCCATCACGATCAGGCCCGAGGTGGCCATGTCGAGCCGGTGCACGATCAGCGCATCGGGAAAACGCGCCTGCACGCGGGCGCTCAGGCAGTCCTGGTTCTCGGGGCCGCGGCCGGGGACGGCGAGCAGCCCGGAAGGCTTGTCGAGCACGAGCATGTCGTCATCGACATGCAACAGCGAGATGCCCGGCGCGGCGCCCACGCCCATGGTTTCCGAAGACACGGTGGTTCAGCGCACGAACACTTCGGCGCGGCGGTTGAAAGGCTCCTCGACCTCGTCTTCCGTCGGGACCACGGGTTCGCGCTCGCCGCGGCCGACCGCCTCCACCAGCTCGGGCCGGAAGCCCTTGGCGAGGAACAGGCCGCGGATGGCGTTCGCGCGTTCGAGCGACAGGCGGTCGTTCGCCTCCAGCGATCCGACACGGTCGGTGTGGCCGACGATGAGGATTTCACCGCCGGCGCGCCGCAACGCGCTGTTGATGACCGCATCGAGCTGGGCCTGGGATTCGGCCGTCAGGTTCGATGTGCCGGTCTCGAACTGCAGCACGTACTGTTCGGGCACTGGCGGGCGCAGGGCGAGCAACTCGGGGAACTCGGCCGCCACGGCCTCGGCGGTGGTGGTGTCGGCCGACAGGCCGCCCAAGCGGCCCACCTCGGCCACGCCGTAGGGCTTGTCGATGACGGTCTCGGCCTGGCGGGTGGTGACCACGACCTTGCTGCCCGGACGGTCCTCCTGGGGCAGGAGGATGACGCGCGAGACGGGGGCGCAGGCCGCCAGCAGGGCGGCAAGACCCAGCGCCATGCCGATGCCGCGCAGGTGCGACAGGATCAAGCGGGCGTGCTGTGCCGGCTGACGATTCATGGCCTGGCCTCGGTCTCCACAATGAAGTCGGTGCCGCGCACGCCGACCACCGAGGTGGGTGTGCGGACCTTGAAGACGTCGGGATTGACCTTGGCCAGAATGCCGGTGATGACGCGGACCGAACCCTGAAACAGGTCCAGCAGGAAATGGCCTTGCTGCGTGGTGGCGTCGAAGGCGAATTCGTTGATCTCGATCGCGCTGTTGGGGCCGACGGTCAGCACGGTGCCGTCACGCAGCACCATGCTGGCCGCGCCGTCAGCGCCCGTCTGCAGACGCTGCGCCACGGTCAGGCCGTCGCCTGGCGTGGCGGTCTGGGGCTGGGCCGTACCCTGGAGGGTCCACACGGTGCCCTCCACCTGCTTGAGGGTCCCGGCGCGGGCGGCTACGGGCTCGGTCGGCTTCACCGGGGTTGCTACGGGTTGCGCGCGTGCCGGTGCCGCCGTGACCAGCACGCCGCAGGCCAGACTCAGGGACAACAGGTGGTGATGGCGGGGGAGGGTGAGCATGGGACGACGCCAGGACAGGGTACTGATTAGGTATAAATACTAATGGTAACGGAAGGAATGCAGTTGTAGCAAGCTGTTAAGGCGGGCCGGTAGAATCCAGGCTCCGCACCATGCCCTGCGCCTGCCCGCTTTCACCAACGCCTGGTGAGCCAGCGGCGCTGGCGCCCGAATCCCCGATGAAACTCCTGCTTGCGCCCATGGAAGGGCTGCTGGACGCCACCTTGCGCGATGTGCTGACCCGCACCGGCGGGATCGACCGCTGCGTGAGCGAGTTCATCCGCGTGACCGACACGCTGCTGCCCGAGCGGGCCTTCTATCGGGTGGTGCCCGAGCTGCACAATGGCGGGCACACGCGGGCCGGCGTGCCGGTGCGCGCGCAATTGCTGGGGTCCGACCCGGCCTGCATGGCCGACAACGCCGCGCGGCTGGCCGGGCTGGGCGGGCATGGGGTGGACCTGAACTTCGGTTGCCCGGCCAAGACGGTCAACCGCAGCCGGGGCGGGGCGGTGCTGCTGGACGAGCCCGAGCTGGTGGGGCGCATCGTGGCCGCCGTGCGCCGGGCCGTGCCGGCCGGTGTCCCGGTGTCGGCCAAGATGCGGCTGGGCTACCGCGACGACGGCGTGGCCGAGGAGTGTGCCGCGGCCATTGCCGAGGCTGGCGCGGACGAACTGGTGATCCATGCACGGACACAGGCACACGGCTACCGGCCGCCCGCCTACTGGACGCGCATCGCGCAGGTCCGCGCGGCGGTGCCGGCACTGCAGCGCATTCCCGTGATCGCCAATGGCGAAATCTGGAACGTGTCGGATGCGCAGCGCTGCCGGGCGGAGACCGGCTGCGACACCCTGATGATCGGCCGTGGCATGGTCAGCAATCCCGGGCTGGCGCTGGCCATCAAGGGCAGCGAAGGCGTGGCCTGGGCGCAGATCGAGCCCCTGCTGGGCCTGTTCTGGGCACAGGTGAGCGAGCGTGTCGAGCGTCGGCACCGTGCCGGCCGGCTCAAGCAGTGGCTCAACTACCTGCGGCGCGTCTATCCCGAGGCGCAGACCGCATTCGATCAGTTGCGCCTGTCCAACGACCCACAGGTGATCGAGGCCTGGCTGCGGTCGCGCGACATCCGGAGGGCATCCGGCAGCGATGGGCCGTGTCCGGTCGCTGCCAGCGAAAATGAACCAACCGTGTTAAGTTCCAGCCCCCGGACACGAATCTCGACGCCCGTATGACTTCTTTGACCCTCAAGCTGCAGGCCATTGGCCAGGAGCGGCTGCGCGGCATGCGTCGCGGTATCGAAAAGGAAAGCCTGCGCGCCCAGCCCGATGGTGCGCTCGCGCTCACGCCGCACCCTGCAGGGCTGGGGTCGGCGCTGACCCATCCGCACATCACCACCGACTACAGCGAATCCCAGCTTGAACTGATCACGGGCGTGCACGGCAGCGTCGAGTCCTGCCTGGCCGAGCTGACCGAGGTGCACCAGTTCACCCTGCGCACCATGCAGGCCCAGGGCGGCGCCGCGGGCGAGGAAATGTTGTGGGTGTCGAGCATGCCCTGCAACCTGCCGACCGACGAGACCATTCCCATCGGCCGCTACGGGTCGAGCAACGTGGGCCGTGCCAAGAGCGTCTACCGCATGGGGCTGGGGCACCGTTACGGACGGCGCATGCAGACCATCTCGGGTATCCACTACAACTGGTCGCTGCCCGGTGTCGACAACGAAGGCTATTTCTCGCTCATCCGCAACTTCCGGCGCCAGGCCTTTCTGCTGCTGACGCTGTTTGGCGCTTCGCCGGCGCTGTGTTCGTCCTTCGTCGAGGGCCGGCCGCACGCCCTGCGGCCGCTCGGCCACGGCGGCACACTGCACATGCCGCACGGCACCAGCCTGCGCATGGGGCGCCTGGGCTACCAGAGCGAGGCGCAGGCCACGCTGGCCGTGAGCTACAACAGCCTCGAAGGTTACGCGGCCTCGTTGCACGACGCGCTCACGCGGCCCTGGCCAGCCTACGAGGCGGTGGACATCCGCAATCCGGGTGGTGACTACAACCAGCTGGCGACGACGCTGCTGCAGATCGAGAACGAGTTCTACGGCACGATTCGCCCCAAACGCACGATCTACCAGGGCGAGCGCCCGCTGCACGCGCTGCGCGAGCGCGGCGTCGAGTACATCGAGGTGCGGCTGATGGACCTCAACCCCTTCGAGGCCATTGGCATCGACGCGCCGACGCTGCGCTTCCTGGATGTGTTCCTGCTGCACTGCCTGCTGTCCGACAGCCCGCCCGACTCGCCCGAGGAAATCCGCGAGCTGGCGCACAACCAGCATCTGACGGCCGCGCGCGGGCGCGAACCGGGGCTGATGCTGCTGCGGGGCGGCCGGCCGATTGCGCTGGTGGACTGGGGGTTGGAGCTCATCGACGAGCTGGCGCCACTGGCACAGGCGCTGGACGAGCTGGACGGACGTGACGTGCACCGCGACGCCGTGGCGCGTGCCCGTGCGAGCCTGCTGGCGCCCGAGACGCTGCCGTCGGCGCGGGTGGTGGCCGAGATCCACCGTGCCCATGCCGATTCGTTCCTGGACTTCACGCGCAGCCGCTCGCAGGCCATCCGCAACGACATCCTGGCCCTGCCCTGGAGCGAGGCACAGCAGGCGCGTTTCGAGGCCATGAGTGCGGCGTCGGTGGCCGAGCAGAAGCGCATCGAGGCGGCGGACACCATGCCCTTCGAGATCTACCGCCAGGAATACGTGTCGCCCGCGCGGCTCGGCCGGCCGCAGGCGGCGGCAGCCTGACTGCCTGTTTTTTGTGCAGGTTGATGCTTTCCCTTGTGTGACAAGGACTTGCCGCCGCCGTACAGACATGACCCGGACTTATTCACACAGTTGTCCAATGAAACGCGGGAAAACCCGATGAGTGTCCAGTGGTTCCCCGGTCACATGCACCTCACGCGCAAGGCCATTGCCGAGCGCGTGAAGAGCATCGACGTGGTCGTCGAGATGCTCGATGCCCGTCTGCCCGGTTCCAGCGCCAACCCGCTGATGGCCGAGCTCACCAGCGGCCGTCCGACGCTGAAGGTGCTCAACAAGCAGGACCTGGCCGATCCGGTACGCACCGAGCAGTGGCTGGCGCATTACAACGCGCAGCCCGGCACCCGGGCCATCGCGCTGGACGCGAGCCACACCGCGCCGGCGCGCGCCCTCATCGACGCCTGCCGTGAGCTGGCGCCGCAGCGTGGCGGCATGTTCAAACCGATGCGCGTGCTCATCTGCGGGATTCCCAATGTGGGCAAGTCCACGCTCATCAACACCCTCAAGGGTCGCAAGGCGGCCAAGACGGGCGACGAGGCCGGTGTCACGCGTACCGAGGCCCGCATCGTGCTGGCCGACGACTTCTACCTCTATGACACCCCTGGCATGCTCTGGCCGCGCATCATCGTGCCCGAAAGCGGGTACAACCTCGCGGCCAGCGGTGCGGTGGGCAAGAACGCCTATGACGAGGAAGAGGTGGCCTACGAGCTGATCGCCAAGCTCAAGACCGACTACCCCGGCCTGATGGAGGCGCGCTACCCCCTGGGCCTTTCGCCCGAGCAGTGGGCTGCCACGCACGATGACGAGCTGCTGCAGGCCATCGGCCGTCAGCGCGGCGCCCTGGCCGCCGGCGGCCGGGTCAATGTGCAGAAGGCCGCCGAGATCGTGATCGGCGACTTCCGCGCCTTGCACATCGGCCGCATCACCCTGGAAACGCCCGAGCAGTTCGCGCGCTGGCTCAAGGCCGGCCGGCAGGCCGACAAGGAGCGCGCCGAACGCAAAAAAGCCCTGCGCGAGCAGGGCTTCATCGAGCGGCGCAAGAAGCCGGCCGTTGGCAAGGCGCGGCCTGCGCCGCGCCGTTGAGACGCAGGGTCAGAAGCGCCAGCCGGCGCCGATGCGCACGAGATTGCGCTTGCCGGAGCCGGCACCGAACCCGCCGTTGAGCGTGACCGGGCCAACCTGCCGCGCAATGCCCACGCCGATGGCCGTCTGCCCGCCGTAGGTGGCCAGGCCCACGTTCACGGTCGTCTCGCCGTCGCCGGAAGGGGCCAGGGGCACCATCGCGGCCGCCTGGGCGATGCCCGCGAATGCTTCCTTGCGCAGCGATCCGATTTCCAGTCGCGCCTGCTCCAGTACCGCGGCGTCGCCCTGATCGGCGTATTGCTGTGCCTGTTCCAGCGTGCGTGCATCACCGGCATCGGCGTAACCCTGGGCACGACGCAGCGTGCGCGCATCGCCGGCATCGACGTAGCTCTCCGCCTGCTGCAAGGTGTTGGCGTTGCCGGCATTCAGCTGGTCAACGTTCACCGCGTCGGTGCCGTCAATACCGGGTGCCACATTGGTGATGCGGCGTTCTGACCCTGCAGCACCGACGGATACCGTGTTTGGCGCGGAGGTGACGGAACCGGCACCGAGGGCCACGGCGTTGGCGTGGTCAGCCCGGGCATTGGCACCCATGGCGACAGCATCATTGGCGCTGGCACGGGCCTGGTGGCCCACACTGACCGTGCGATTGGCGTTCACATCATTGCCAGCCATGTTGCCGACGTTGACACCGCTGGCGGCGTTGTTGTTGCCGGAGACGAAGACGCCGGCGTTGTAGCCGCTGGCGGTGTTGTTGTTGCCAGTGACGGTGTTGCCGGAGTAGACCCCGCTGGCGGAGTTGTTGCTGCCGGAGATGGTGTTGCCGGCATTGACCCCGCTGGCGGAGTTGCGGTCGCCGGTGACGTCGTTGCCGCTGCTGCGGCCGACCGCGTTGTTGTTGAAGCCCGAGACACTGTTGCCGGCGCTGTTACCGCAAGCGAAGTTTCCGTTACCGGTTACACCGGTGCCAGAAGAAGAACCCGGAGGGTTGGTGACGCAGACGACGTTTTGGGCGAGGGCCATGGACGGTGCCGACAGGCTCAGAGCCGTGCCCAGTACAGCCGAGCCCATGGCCGCTTTCAGGGCCGCAGCGATGGGGTTGGCCTGATGCGATCCTGTGGGCTCGGCGGGGGTCTGCAAGGCGGAACGATTGGCCCGGGGATCATGGGTGCATATCGCCATGGGCAGGTGTGGCGCAGGTGAAATGCCGTGACCAGCCAGTGCCCCATCGTCCACCGTCATGGGGTTGCTGGTACCGGTGCCTCGCACGATGATGCTGGCGCTTCGGCGGGGGAGCGACAGGGCCCCCTGCAACCACGGGCAGATGGGAGGGGCCAGTACGATGACGGTGTGGTGGCGACACCGGGGATGGCGTGGGCAACGGCATGCGCACCGTGACCTGTTCGGGCATGCGGGCGCCGGTGTCTGCCCGGCACGGACGGGGGGCCGATGACGCCCTGGTTGCTGGGCTGGGTGGCCGGCGTGGCCGCCCAGTTGCAACAGGCGGCCCTGTGGCCTGCAGGGGCCTACCACGGCGGGCTGGTGCTGGCCGTGCTGACGGGGCTGGTGGCCGCCTGGTCGGGCCGTCGGCATCCGGACCGCTGGGGTGTGCCGCGGGCGGGCGCGTGGCTGCTGTGCGGTGCGCTGGCGGGTGCGGGCTGGGCCGGTGCCAGGGCCGTGGCCCAGGCGGCCGACGGGCTGTCGCCGGCGCTTGAAGGGGCGGTGCTGGAGGTCACGGGCCGGGTGGCCAGTCTCCCGCAGCGCGGCGAGGACGGCTTCCAGCGCTTCGAATTCGCCGCGGAATCCGGCCGCCTCGATGGCCAGGTGGTGCACCTGCCCTCGCGCCTGTTGCTGGGTTGGTACCCGCCGCGCCGGCCGGGCACCCAGGCACCACCGGTGGTGCGCCCGGGCGAGCGCTGGCGCCTGCCGGTGCGCCTGAAGCGAGCGCACGGGGTGCTCAATCCGCATGGTTTCGACCGTGAGCGCTGGCTGTGGGAAAACGGCCTGGGGGCCAGTGGCACGGTGGCCACGGGGCGCCAGTGGCCGGTGCCGCAGCGCCTGGGCAGCACGGCCTGGCATGCCATCGACGCGGCCCGTCAGGCCGTGGGTGAACGCATCGCCGCGCGCGTGCCCGATGCGCGCCAGGCGGGCGTGCTGGCCGCCCTGGTGGTGGGTGATCAGAGTGCGATCGGGCGTGCCGACTGGGAGCTGTTCCGCATCACCGGCGTGGCGCACCTCATGAGCATCTCGGGCCTGCACGTGACCATGTTCGCCTGGCTGGCGGTGCATCTGGTGGGCGGGGGCTGGCGCCGGGCCGGGCGCCGTTGGCCGGTGGCGTTGATGGTGCTGCCGCTGCCACGGGCGTCGGCGCTGGGTGGCATCGCGCTGGCCACGGCCTATGCGCTGTTCGCTGGCTGGGGGGTGCCGGCGCAGCGCACCTTGCTGATGCTGGCAGTGGTGATGGGCCTGCGCCTGCAGGGGCGGCACTGGCCCTGGCCGGTGACCTGGCTGGCCGCCATGGCGGTGGTGTTGCTGCTGGACCCGCTGGCCCTGATGCAACCGGGCTTCTGGCTCAGTTTCGTCGCCGTCGGCATCCTGTTTGCCGCCGACCCCGGCCGCGCCATGGCCCAGGGTACGGCATCGCCCCTGTGGCGGCGGGCCATGACGGCCATGCGCCGCCAACTGGCCGAGCAGGCGGTGATCACGCTGGCGCTGGCACCGCTGACCTTGTTGCTGTTTGCCCAGGTGTCTCTGGTGGGCCTGCTGGCCAACTTGCTGGCGGTTCCCTGGGTCACCGTGCTGGTCACGCCGCTGGCGTTCCTGGGCGTTCTCTGGTCGCCGGTCTGGACCGTCGCCGCCTGGGCCGTTCACGGGATGACGCAGGTGCTGGCGCTCATGGCAGCCTGGCCTTGGGCGGTGTTCGAGCGTCCGATGGCACCCTGGTCGCTGGCGGCGGTGGCCGTGGCCGGTGGCGTCCTGCTGGTGCAGCGCTGGCCCTGGGTGCTGCGTTCGGCCGGTCTGTTGCTGGTCTGGCCGGTGCTGTGGTGGGCGCCGCCGCGCCCGCCGGCGGGCGAGTTCGAGGTGATGGCCATCGACGTCGGCCAGGGCAGTGCCATCCTGGTGCGCACCGGCCACCACAGCCTGTTGTTCGACACCGGACCCGGGCAGGGCGAGGACCGCAATGCGGGCGAGCGCATCATCGTGCCCTTGCTGCGTGTGCTGGGCGAGCGGCTGGATGCGGTGGTGATCAGCCACGGTGACAGCGACCACGCAGGTGGTATGCCGGCCATTGCCGCCGCCCAGCCGCAAGCGCGCTGGCTGGCGCCGTTCGCCGAGGAGCCGGAGCGGCGCTGTGTGGCCGGACAGCACTGGGTCTGGGACGGCGTGCGCTTCGACATCCTGAACCCTTGGCCCCAGGACTACGGCCCACGGGGGGAAGCCCTGCTGGACGACAACGCCATGTCCTGCGTGCTGCGCATCACGCACGCGGGGGGACGTGAAAGCGCCTGGCTCACGGGCGACATCGATGCCGAGGGCGAGGTGCGCCTGGCCATGGGCCGGCCCGGGGACCGCGCCAGCCTGTGGGTGGCGCCGCACCACGGCAGCAAGACCTCCTCCACGCCGGCATGGCTCAACGTCTTGCAGCCACGCCACATCATCATTCAGGCGGGCTACCGCAACCACTTCGGCCACCCCTCGCCCACCGTGCTCGCGCGCTACCGCCAGCGTGGCATTCCGTGGGTGGTTTCGCCCGACTGCGGCATGGCGATCTGGCGCAGCGAGGCGCCGGACGCCGTGCGTTGCTGGCGCGACGAGGACCGGCGCTACTGGCGCTGGCACCCTGCCGGTGCCGACGACGAAGGCCCGCCGACGGCCAGCGCATCGGCGTTGTCCCGGGAGATGCCCTGAGCGGGGTAGCCGAGGGCCCGTTACCGGGGCGGACTTTGCAGTGCGTCCAGTTCGTCGGGCGGCGCCACCGTGACAGCGACCTCCAGCGTGTGGCGGGCGCCGCCCTGGATCACGCCGCGCATGGGCGAGACGTCGGCGAAGTCGCGCCCGGTGGCCAGGGCGACGTAATCTTCGCCGGGGCTGCCCCAGCCACAGCGGTTGTTGGTCGGGTCGAAGTCGAACCAGGCGCCGGTGGCCGCCCTGCCGCCGGCCTGCGCCCCGGTGCCTGGCGGCAGGGGCACATAGACCGAGACCCAGGCGTGCGAGGCGTCGGCACCGATCAGGCGCGGCTGGCCGGGTGGCGGCCGGGTGAGCAGATAGCCGCTGACATACCGCGCCGGCAGGCCCAGGCTGCGCAGGCAGCCGGTCATGATGTGGGCGAAGTCCTGGCACACACCCTTGCCCTGCGCGAGCGCGACCAGCGCGGGCGTATTGACCTCGGTGCTGGCGGTTTCGTAGGTGAGCTCGTGGTGGATGCGTTCCATGAGGGCCTGAACCGCCACCAGCATCGGCAGGCCGCTGGCGAAGGCAGGTCGAGCGAAGGCGATGAAGGTGTCATCGCGCGGCACGTGGGACGAGGCGAACAGGAACTCGCTGGCGGGGTCGTAGGGCGCCCGGGCGCGGTAGTGGAAATGGTCGCGCACAGCCTCCCAGGTGTGGGCCTGCCAGGCCGGCTCATCGGGCAGCGGCGCGGGCACCCGGGTGGCCACCCGGCTGTCGGCCGTGACGGTGAGCGTGTCGTGCGGTGTCTGCAGCGAGAAGAAGGTGCGCAGGTTGCCGAAGGCGTCGATGGCCTGGCTGCGTGTGGCGGGCTCAGGGCTGATGGTCAGCGCGTGCGACTGCACGGTCTGCGTGGCCGTGTCCACCGGCGAGAGATGCACCACGTGCTGCGCCAGGTCCACGCTGCCCTGGTAGCGGTAGGTGGTGGTGTGCAGAATGCGCAGGTCCATGGCTCAGATGCCGACGCTCTGCGTCTTGCGGTCGGCGTGGTTGAAGTGCAGCCGTGTGATCTCGTCGGACAGGTCGGCCGCTGCGGCCTCGCATCCGTTGAGCAGAACGGCGAGGGTGCCGTAGCGCATGCCCTGCGCCTCGCGCTGCCGGCTGCACAGCTCGGTCAGCACCCACAGGTCGGGGTCGGGCAGACCCTGGGCCAGCACGGCGTCCTGCGGCGTGGCGCTCTGTGACAGCTTGGCCAGGCGCGCGCGCAGGGTCTGCACCACCCAGGCGATGGAACGGGGGTTGTCGCGGTCCATCACCAGCAGGTCGATCAGTGCCACCATGTCGCGCCGCTGCTGGTACTGGGCGTGGAAGGTGATGGTGCTGTCGAACAGCGCGACCACCGCCTCGAAGCCCGCGGGGTCTTCCATGCAGTGGTGCTCCAGCCCGAGCGAGAGCGCGCGCGAGAGCGTGATGAGCCGCTCGATGTGGCGCCCCACGGACAGCAGCCGCCAGCCGTTGTCGCGCACCATGCGGTCGGTCTGGGCGCCGGTGATGGCGGCCAGCCGTTCGCTCACCGCGGAGAGCGCGGCCATGGCCTCGGCTGTGCCGTACTCGGCGTCGGCCGCCATGGCCGCACAGTCCTGCGCGAAGCTGGCCTCGGCGTGTTCGATCAGGTTCCAGTGCTCGGGTGAGAGCCGGTCGCGCACCTGCGCGGCGGCGCTCTTGAGCGCGCGCAGGTTGTGACCCACACTGTAGCTCTGGCCCGCCAGGGGCGAACCGGGCGCGGGCGCCAGGCCAGCCATCAGCGAGCGCGCGAACACGCGCGCGGCCTGGTCGGCGCCCGGCACGTCGGGCAGCACCAGGGCGTTCTCGCGTGCGGTGGCCGAGAGCCAGGCGAGCAGGGCGCGCGAACTGGGTTCCTCGCCCCCGAGATGGTCGAGCACGATGCGGGCCAGCCGCACGGTGTTTTCGGCGCGCTCGGTGTAGCGGCCGAGCCAGAACAGGTTCTCGGCCGCGCGGCTGGTGACCGGACTTTTCTTGTGCGCCAGGGCCAGGGTGCTCGGTTGCGTCTGCAGCAGGCTGGTGGTGTCGACCTCGCCATCGGTGAGCACCCAGCAGTCGGCGCTGGAGCCGCCGCGCTGCATCGTGGCCATCAGCTGGCCACGCGGGGCCAGGCGCACCAGACCGCCCGGCAGCACGCGCCAGCTCTGTGGCCCGTTGGCGAGTGCGAACACGCGCAGCATGGCCGAGCGCGGCACCAGGCGCTCGCCGGTCCAGGTCGGGGTCTGGGACAGCGGCAACCAGGACTGCACGGTGTAGTCGTCCGGGTGGCGCACCATGCGGCCGGACCATTCGTCGAGCTCGCGCGGGCTCAGGCTCTGACCGATGGACGTCTCCAGACCGGAGCCGGGGTAGGTGGGCCGGATCACGCTGCTGCCGAGCATGGGCAGCACCTCGCGCAGCGCGGCGTCTTCGCCACACCACCAGGTAGCCAGCGAGGGCAGCGTCAGCTCCTCGCCGAGCAGGTGCTGGCTGATGGCGGGCAGGAAGCCCAGCAGCGCGCTCGATTCCAGCGGTGCCGACCCCGGTGCGTTGGCCAGCAGCAGGTTGCCCGCGCGCAGCACCTGCAGCAGCCCCGGCACGCCCAGGCTGGAGTCGGCGCGCAGCTCCAGCGGGTCCAGCCACGGGTCGTCCACACGCTTGATCAGCGCGTGGACCGGTTCCAGTCCCTTGAGCGTCTTGAGGTACAGGCGCTGGTCGCGCACTGTCAGATCGCTGCCTTCGACCAGGGTCAGGCCCAGGTAGCGCGCCAGGTAGGCGTGTTCGAAGTAGGTCTCGTTGTACGGTCCCGGCGTGAGCAGCGCGATGCGCGCGTCTTCGCCCTCGGGGGCCAGGGCCTTGATGCCGTCCATCAGCGCGCGGTAGCTTGCGGCCAGGCGCTGCACCTTCAGGCCGGCAAAGGCCTTGGGGAACTGGCGCGCGATGGCGAGGCGGTTTTCGAGCAGGTAACCCAGGCCCGACGGGGCCTGGGTGCGTTGGCCCACCACCCACCAGCGACCATCGGGACTGTGCGCGAGGTCAAAGGCGACGATGTGCAGCCAGGTGTTGCCTGGCGGCGTCACACCCTTCATGGCACGCAGGTAGCCGGGGTGGCCCTGGACCAGCGCGGTCGGCAGCAGGGCACGGTGCAGCAGCTCCTGCGGGCCGTAGAGGTCGGCCATCATGCCATTGAGCAGGCGCGCGCGCTGCAGCACGCCGGCCTCGATCACGGCCCAATCCTGCGGCGCCACGATCATGGGAAACAGGTCGAGTGCCCAGGGGCGCTGCAGGCCACCGGCGGCGTCGGCGTAGACGTTGTAGGTGACGCCGTTGTCGCGGATCTGGCGCTGCAGGTTCTCGGCGCGGCGGTTCAGGTCGGACAGACCGTCGGTGCCCACGTGTCCGAAGAAGCGGTGCCAGTGGGGTGCCAGGGCGTTGGGATCGGCGCTGTCGCGCAGCTCGTCGCGGTGCCCGGCATCTGCCCGCACCGACCACGACAGGGCCCAGTCCGCGGGGGATTCCGGACTGAGTCCGTCGAACAGGGAGTCTCTGGATTCTTCTGGGTTCACGGGCCTGGAGTATGCCCGCTGGGCGTCTTTTGAGGGCGTTTCGGATGGGGGCCGGCTCGTTGCATCCTTCACAGTCATGTGTCTGCCGTCACTGGCGCAGGTCCAGGGTGAACGGGAATTCCCGGCTCGGGGTGGGCGCGGGCACCACCATCGTGCCCGCCGTATGGCCCATCTGGAAGAAGCGCGAAAGGCGGCGGCTCTCGGCCTCATAGGCGTTGACCGGGAAGCTGTCGTAGTTGCGGCCGCCCGGGTGGGCGACGTGGTACTGGCAGCCGCCGAGCGACTTGTTCATCCAGGTGTCGACGATGTCGAAGGTCAGCGGCACGTGCACGCCGATGGAGGGATGCAGCGAACTCGGCGGATTCCAGGCCTTGTAGCGCACGCCGGCCACGTGTTCGCCCGCGGTGCCGGTGGGCTGCAGGGGCAGGGCGCGGCCGTTGCAAGTGATGACGTAGCGGCTGTCGTTGTAGCCGCTGACGCGCACCTCGATGCGCTCCAGCGACGAGTCGACGTAGCGCACCGTGCCGCCGGCGGCCCCTTCCTCGCCCATCACGTGCCAGGGCTCGAGTGCGTTGCGCAGCGTGAGCTCGATACCGCGCGCGGCCACCTGGCCGACCAGCGGGAAGCGGAACTCGAAGTGCGGTTCGAACCAGGCCATGTCGAAGCGGTAGCCGACGTTGGCCAGGTCGGCCAGCACGTCCTCGAAGTCCATGCGGATGAAGGTCGGCAACATGAAGCGGTCGTGCAGCTCGGTGCCCCAGCGGGTGAGCTTGCCGCGCCAGGGCTGCTGCCAGAAGCGCGCGATCAGGGCGCGCAGCAGCAACTGCTGCGCGATGCTCATGCGGGCGTGCGGCGGCATCTCGAAGGCACGCAGCTCCAGCAGGCCGAGGCGCCCGGTGGCCGAGTCGGGCGAGTAGAGCTTGTCGATGCAGAACTCGCTGCGGTGCGTGTTGCCGGTGACGTCGATCAGGATGTTGCGCAGCGTGCGGTCGACCAGCCAGGGCGGCATGTCCTGCCCGTGGCGCTGGCGGTTCTGCTCGATCTGGTTGAGCGCGATTTCCAGTTCGTAGAGCTGGTCATTGCGGGCCTCGTCCACCCGGGGCGCCTGGCTGGTCGGGCCGATGAACAGGCCGCTGAACAGGTAGGACAGCGAGGGGTGGTTGTGCCAGTAGGCGATCAGGCTGCCCAGCAGCTCGGGCTTGCGCAGAAAGGGCGAATCGGACGGCGTGTCCCCGCCGAGCACGAAGTGGTTGCCGCCGCCGGTGCCGGTGTGGCGGCCGTCGGTCATGAACTTCTCGGCACACAGCCGCGTCTGGTGCGCGGCTTCGTAGAGGAACTCGGTGCGCTCGACCAGTTCGGCAAAACTGCTGCTGGGGTGGATGTTGACCTCGATCACGCCGGGGTCGGGGGTGACCTGCAGCATCTTCAGGCGCGGATCGCGCGGTGGCGGGTAGCCTTCGAGCACGATCTTCACGCCCAGGCGCTCGGCCGTGTCCTCGACCGCACAGAGCAGGTCGAGGTAGTCCTCCAGCCGCTGCATCGGCGGCATGAAGACATACAGATGCTGGCTCTTGCCACCGCCGGCCTGCTCGGCCCTGGGGCCGTTGGCGCGATGCGGGTCGCGCGACTCGACCACCAGGGCGGTGCGGGTCAGCCAGGCGGCGGATTCGCCGCGCTGGGGAAAGCGGGCGGACGGGGGCTGCGCCGGGGCCGAGACCAGGTGCGGCTGGCCGTGAACCTCGATCTCGCTGTCCGGTCCCTGTTCGTCGAACCCGTCGGTGTCCTGCAGCGAGACGGTGCCGCCTTCGGCAAAGCCGCCGCCCACGGCGTGCGGATGCACCTGGTGGCGCAGCGCCGCACCGGTGGGCAGCGGGTCGCGCTCGCTGTGCGGGTCCTGCTCGATGTGGTAGGGGTAGTCGCCCATGGACACCCAGGGCAGGGCGTCCAGCGGCAGCCGGTAGCCCATGGGCGAATCGCCGGGGATCAGGTACATCCGTTCGTCGCGGAAGAACCAGGGGCCTGTGGACCAGATCGTGCCGCTGACGCGGTGGTGGGCGCTCTTGCCGCTGCCCGACAGCGGACCATGGCCCGAGGCCTGCAACGGCAGCACGTAGCCGATGACGCTGTCCAGCCCCTGGCCGAAGACGCGGCGCAGGCGCTGGCGCTCCAGCTCGTCGTCGAGCCTGCTGTCGAACGGATCGACGTTGACCGGCAGCCGGCGCTCGCGCCAGAGGTAGTACCAGGTGTCTTCGTAGCCGGGCGTGATGTACTGCGGGGACAGGCCCAGACGGCGCGCCAGTGCCTGCGTGAAGCGCTGTGCGTCGTCGGCGGTGTAGCGGGCCTCGTCGCGCTCGTCCGCCAGCAGCGCGGGGTTGTGCCAGCAAGGTTCGCCGTCGGTGCGCCAGAACAACGAGAGGGCCCAGCGTGGCAGTTGCTCGCCCGGGTACCACTTGCCCTGTCCCATGTGCACGAAGCCGCCCTCACCGTAGCGTTCGCGCAGGCGGCCCAGCAGCGCGGTGGCGTAGCCGCGTTTGGTCGGACCCAGGGCGTCGGTGTTCCATTCGGCGGCATCGCGGTCGCTGATGGCCACGTAGGTGGGCTCGCCACCCTGGGTCAGGCGCACGTCGCCCTTCACCAGATCGGCGTCCACCTGCTCGCCGAGTTTGAGCACCTCGGCCCACTGGTCATCGGTGTAGGGCCTGGTCACGCGCGGCGATTCGTGGATCCGCGTGACCTTCATCTCGTGGCTGAACGCGACCTCGCACGGGTCCACACCGCCTTCCACCGGCGCGGCGCTGGAGGGTTGCGGCGTGCAGGCGAGGGGAATGTGGCCTTCACCGGCCAGCAGGCCCGAGGTCGGGTCCAGCCCGATCCAGCCGGCACCGGGCAGGAACACTTCGCACCAGGCGTGCAGGTCGGTGAAATCCTTGTCGGGGCCACTGGGGCCGTCGAGGGATTTCACATCGGGGGCGAGCTGGATCAGGTAGCCCGAGACGAAGCGCGCGGCCAGGCCCAGGTGGCGCAGCAGTTGCACCAGCAGCCAGCCCGAGTCGCGGCAGGAGCCGCTCCTGAGCGTGAGGGTGTCCTCCGGCGTCTGCACGCCCGGCTCCATGCGGATGGTGTAGGCGATGTCTTTCCAGAGCTTCTGGTTGATGCCGACCAGAAAGTCGATGGTGCGCTGCTCGCTGCGGTCGATCTGCGCCAGATAGTCCCGGACCAGGGGCGTCACCGGCGCTGTGGCGAGGTAGGGCGCCAGCTCCTGCCGCTGGGCCTCAGCGTAGGTGAACGGGAATGTCTCGGCGCGTGGTTCGAGGAAGAAGTCGAAGGGGTTGTAGACCGCCATCTCGACCACCAGGTCGATGGTGAGCTTGAACTCGGTGGTCGGCTCGGGGAAGACCAGGCGCGCCTGGTAGTTGGCGAACGGATCCTGTTGCCAGTTGATGAAATGGCCCGCCGGCCCGATCGTCTGCGAGAAGGACAGCACCTTGGTGCGGCTGTGTGGCGCCGGGCGCAGGCGGACCACCTGCGGACCGAGTTTGACCGGGCGGTCGTACCGATAGTGCGTGATGTGGCTCAGGGCGACATGGATGGCCATGCGGGGGTCACTTTCAACAGGGCGTCACAAACAATGGGAACGTGGCCAGGGCGGGCCGCCGCGCGCGTTCGACGAAATCAAGCAAGTCCTGCGCCACGCCTCGCGGTCGCGCGGCGCCCGATGTGTCCGCCGTGGGCACTGCCACCTGGCGCGCCGCGACCGGTAGTGCACCGTGGAGGTGCATCGTCCGGCACGCCGGCGGTGCCGGGCGGTACAGTGCACGGAACATGCGCTGGGTGGCGCCGCCCCGACGTGGTGCGGCAGCGAGCCATCCGGCATGCCTTGCCACCGGGACGCCGTGCACGGCGTCCGGCACCATGCGGGTGCGCCTGTGGCGGACAAGGGCGCCGGACCGGACCCCGGCGGGTGAACATTGGCCCGCTCCTTGCTATTCTGGGGGGCAGGAGAAATAGCCCATGAGCCGACCGATGTATGACGAAATGAACGCCTCTCCCGACGAGGTGCGGGCCCATTACCTGAACTACGCACGGTGGCTGGCCCAGCAACCCGATGAGGTCATGGCATCGCGTCGCGAAGAGGCGGAGATGATCTTCCGCCGCGTCGGCATCACCTTCGCGGTCTACGGCGCCAAGGACGAGGACGGCGCCGGCACCGAGCGGCTGATTCCGTTCGACCTGATCCCGCGCATCATCCCGGCCCACGAGTGGAAACGGATGCAGGAGGGGCTGGTGCAGCGTGTGGCGGCACTCAACCGCTTCATCCACGACGTCTACCACGAGCAGGAGATCATCCGCGCGGGTGTGATACCGGCCGACCAGGTGTTCCAGAACGCGCAGTTCCGCCCCGAGATGATGGGTGTGGATGTACCCGGCAATATCTATTCGCACATCTCGGGCATCGACATCGTGCGCGCGCCCAATGCCCAGGGCGAGGGCGAGTACTACGTGCTGGAGGACAACCTGCGCGTGCCCTCCGGCGTGTCCTACATGCTTGAGGACCGCAAGATGATGATGCGGCTGTTCCCGGAGCTGTTCACCGAGAACCGCGTCGCGCCCGTGGCGCATTACCCCGACCTGCTGCTGGAAACCCTGCGCGCGGTCAGCCCGGCGACCACGGCCGAGCCGACCGTGGTGGTGCTCACGCCCGGCATGTACAACAGCGCCTACTTCGAGCACGCCTTCCTGGCCCAGCAGATGGGTGTGGAACTGGTCGAGGGGCAGGACCTGTTCGTCAAGGACAACTTCGTCTACATGCGCACCACGCGTGGCCCGCGCCGTGTGGACGTGATCTACCGCCGCGTTGACGACGACTTTCTTGACCCGCTGGCGTTCCGGCCCGATTCCACCCTGGGTTGCGCCGGCCTGCTGGGCGTGTACCGCAGCGGCAACGTCACCATCTGCAACGCCGTGGGCACGGGCGTGGCCGACGACAAGTCGATCTACCCCTATGTGCCCAAGATGATCGAGTTCTACCTCGGGCAGAAACCCATCCTGAACAACGTACCCACCTTCATGGGCCGCCAGCCGGAAGACCTCAAGTACATCCTGGCCCACATCGACGAGCTGGTGGTCAAGGAGGTGCATGGCGCCGGCGGCTACGGCATGCTGGTCGGGCCGGCCTCGACGCGGGCCGAGATCGACGCATTCGCCAAGCTCGTGGCTGCCCACCCGGAGCGCTACATCGCCCAGCCGACGCTGTCGCTGTCGACCTGCCCGACCTTCGTCAACAGCAGCATCGCGCCGCGCCACATCGACCTGCGGCCTTTCGTGCTCTCGGGCAAGGAGGTGCAGATGGTGCCCGGCGGCCTCACACGTGTGGCCCTCAAGGAAGGCTCGCTGGTCGTCAATTCGTCGCAGGGCGGTGGTACCAAGGACACCTGGATTCTGGAAAACTGAGAAAGACACGACATGCTTTCGCGTACCGCCGACCATCTTTTCTGGATGTCCCGCTACACCGAGCGGGCCGAGAACACCGCGCGCATGCTCGATGTCAACTACCAGACTTCGCTGCTGCCGCAATCCACGGCCGTGGCACAGCTGGGCTGGCAGGGCCTGCTGTCGATCAGCGAGCTGCTGCCGGCGTTTCGCGCCAGGTATGGCGATGACGCCATCCATGCGCGCAACGTCCTGGATTTCATGGTGCGCGACGAGAACAACCCGTCGAGCATCGTGTCGTGTCTGCGTGCCGCGCGCGAGAACGCCCGCGCCGTGCGCGGCGCGTTGACGACCGAGCTGTGGGAGACGCAGAACCAGACCTGGCTCGAGCTCAACCGCATGCTGCGGGGGCGCAACTTCGAGCGCGATCCGGGCGAGTTCTTCGAGTGGGTCAAGTTCCGCTCGCACCTCTCGCGTGGTGTGGCCATCGGTACCATGCTGCAGGATGAATCCTTCCACTTCTACCGCATGGGCACCTTCCTGGAGCGCGCCGACAACACGGCGCGCTTGCTCGATGTCAAGTTCCATGCCGTGCACAGCGATTTCTTCGGCACCGCCAGCGAACAGGATCAGGAATACGACTTCTACCACTGGAGCGCGATCCTGCGTTCGGTCTCGGCGTTCGAGGTCTATCGCAAGGTGTACCGCGATGTCATCACGCCCGAGCGGGTGGCCGAATTGCTGATCGTGCGACCCGACATGCCACGCAGCCTGGCGGCCAGTCTGAACGAACTGGTGAACAATCTCCATGCCGTGGCCAACGACCATTCGCATGAGACGCTGCGGCGGGCCGGCAAGCTCAGGGCCGACCTGCAGTACGCGCGCATCGATGAAATCCTGGCCACCGGGCTGCATGCTTTCCTGACCCAGTTTCTCGACCGCGTCAATGAATTGGGCGGTCGGATCAGCCAGGATTTTCTTGTCCCCACCTCGTGAAGCTTCACGTCCGCCACACCACCCGCTATCACTACACCGAGCCATTGCGGTATTCCGTGCAGGCCCTGCATCTGTGGCCCGCGTCGGGCGCTTGTCAGACGGTGCTCGACTGGTGTATCCGTGCCCCCGCGGCGGTGGTGGCACAGCCCGATTGCCTGGGCAACCATGTCCACGCATTCAGCCTGGTGGCACGGCCCGAACACAACCTGCGTGAGCTCAGCGTCATCGCCGAAGGGGTGGTGCAGACCCATGGCGTTGCCGAATTCGAGGATCAGCCGGGGCTGCCACATCCGTTGTTCTACCGCCGCCCGACGGCCCACGCCGAGTCACACCCGCGCCTGGCGGCATGGGCCCGGCAGCAGTTGCCCGAAATGGCCGCCGACAACGCGTCACCGTCGGTGGCCGGGTTGGTCCGGCTGGCCTCGGCGGTCGCCGATCAGGTGCGTTACCAGCCCGGCCGCACCGCGGTCGAGACCACAGCGCTCGAAGCCTTCGACTGGGGGCTGGGCGTGTGCCAGGACCAGGCGCATGTGATGGTGGCGGTGTGTCGCAGCCTCGGCTGGCCGGCGCGCTATGTCAGTGGCTATTTCCACACGGCCAGCGAACCCGGGCTGGCCAGCCACGCCTGGGCCGATGTCTGCATCGACGTCGCGGCGGCGCGCTGGGTGAGCCTGGACGTGACACACCGCTGCCTCATCGATGAACGTCACATCCGGCTCGCGGCGGCCAGCGACTACACCGCCTGTCCGCCGATCAAGGGGGTGCGGCGTGGCGGCGGCAGCGAGTCGATGGCGGTGACGGTCACGATCGGCCCCGTGGCCTGAGTGCGGTTCACAACAGCGCTTCGATGGCCTGCCCCAGCTCGATGACGGCCATCGCGTAATAGCTGCTCCAGTTGTAGCGCGTCACGACATAGAAGTTCTCGGTGCCCACGACGTACGAGCGGGGCTCGCTGCCGTTCTCCAGTTCAACCAGGGCCAGCTTGCCGGTATGCCGCAGGGCGTCGCCGGCCAGGCGAGCGCCCCGGGCGGTCAAGCCGTCGACGTCGAAGGTGGGCAGGATATCGGGTGCCAGCAGGGTGGCCAGGTCGGTGCGTGCCGGATCGATGCCGACCGGAAAATGCGTGGGCATGCCCGGTTGCCAGCCGAACTGCCGGAAGTAGTTCGCCACCGAGCCGATGGCATCCTCCGGGGAACCGAACAGGTCGGTGCGGCCGTCGCCGTTGAAATCCACCGCGTACTTGACCCAACTGCTGGGCATGAACTGGGGCCAGCCCATCGCGCCCGCGTAGCTGCCGCGGAGCGTGGCCGGGTCGATGCCGGCACGGTAGGCCAGGCTCAGGAGCTGCTCCAGTTCGCCCTGGAAGTAGGCGCGGCGGGTGTCGGCGCGCGGATGGGCGGCCGGAAAGTCCAGGGCCAGGGTGGTCAGCGCGTCGATCACGCGGAACTGGCCCAGGTGGCGCCCATAGAAGGTTTCCACGCCGATGACGCCCACAATGAGGCTGGCCGGCACACCATAGTCGGTTTCGGCCCGGGCCAGGGCGCTGCGGTGCGTCCGCCAGAACTGCAGCCCGGCCTGAATGCGCCGGGGCTCGATGAAGCGGGCCCGGTAGGCGGCCCAGTTCTTCGGCTGGCTGGTGGGCGGCGGCAGCACCAGCTGGATGACGCGCTCCAGCCGCACCGCCTGGCCGAGCTGCTGGCGCACCCAGGCCCTGTCCAGTCCCCGGCGTTCGGCCAGGTCATCGGCGAAGGCCATGGCCGCGGGGTGGTCGGCATAGGGGTTGCCGGCCCCGTTCCCCGCCGGGACAGCCTGGGCGGTGGCGGTCCAGGGCGCCATGGCCAGGGTGGCGGTGCAAATCAGTCGTCGAAGCAGAGGGTTCACGGTCGTCTCGGGTGGGGCCAGGGCAATTGCCGGTACTGCTTGCGCAGTGTAGTCAAGGACGGTGTCCGGCGCGGTTCGCCGTAGCGCTGCCGTTCGAGTTGCAGCAGCCAATCGCCCAGCGCCCGGGTGAACGGGGTGTCGCCCCACTGGTCGGCGGCACCTTGCATCAGGCCGCGCGGGGTGGCACGCACATGGGCCGGCAGGCCCAGCCGCCGCAGGCGGCGGTGGACACGTTGCAGCAGTCGCAGCCAGGGGTCGTGCTGCTGCCGCTCCCACCGCAACCACAGTGCACCACCGAGGCCGGCCAGGGCCGCGACCATGCCCAGCGCCACGGCCAGATCGGTCCAGTCGGGCGACGAGAAGCCCAGGTGGCGCAGGAGGTCCAGTTGCCGCTCCTGTGTGTAGTTGAGCACCCACTGGTTCCAGCGGTTGTTGACGGCCTCCCAGACGTTGCGCAGTTGTGCCACCAGCGTCGGGTTGAGGTTGCGCAGGGTGCTGGCGATGGCGCCTTCGGGGGCTGCGAGCCGGCTCAGGCTGCCCAGCCGGGCCGGTGCCACCGCGCCGGTGGGGTCGATGCGAACCCAGCCCTCGCCGGCCTGCCACACCTCGGCCCAGGCGTGGGCGTCGCGCTGGCGGACCACCCAATAACCGTCCACGCCGTTGAGTTCGCCGCCCTGGTAGCCGGTCACCAGCCGGGCCGGTATGCCCATGGCCCGCATCAGGATCACGAAACTGCTGGCGATGTGTTCGCAGAAACCCTGCTTGCGGTCGAACCAGAACTCGTCGGCCGTGTGCCGGCCGTACACACCCGGGTCGAGCGTGTAGGCGTAGCCGCCGGTGCGCAGGCGCTGCAGGGCGGCCTCGACGAGCCGGGCTGAGGCCCCGTCGTCCGTGCCGTACTCCTGGCGCATGGCACGCGCCAGCTCGGCGGTGCGTGGATTGAAGCCCGGCGGCAGGTGCACATAGGCCTGCAGCGCGTCCGTGGCCTGTCGCGGACCGTGCCGGAAGTCCAGATGGCTGCGGGCACGAAAGCGCATCAGCTCGCTGACCGGACGGACATACAGCCATTGCAGCTCGGGCGTCATGAAGGCGCGCCCGCGCGGCACCTGCGGCGCCTCGGACACGGCGTCCAGCAAGACCAGCCAGGGACGCTGGCTCGGCTCCAGGGTGACCTCGTAGTCGATGGCCTGGCCCCGGGGCTCCAGCTCGGCCAGGGCCACCGCGCGCGGCGAGAATTCGGGCTGTCGCGGCCGCCAGAGCGTGCCGTCGAATTCGCTGAGCACCGGGCCGCGGAAGTACAGGCTGGCCATGGGGGGGATCGGATCGTCGAAGCGGATGCGCATGGCGATGCCATCGTCCACCGCCAGTTGCGCGACCTGTCCCACCTGCATTTCACCGGACAGGCCGGTCTTGCCCGCCGGGTCCTGACCGGGCACGCCCCACAGCGGCGCCATGCGCGGGAACAGCAGAAACAGCACCAGCATCACCGGCGCGCCGAGCAGGGCCATGCGCGTGGCGATCCAGGCGGACTGGCGCAGCGGCGGGCGCCCCACCGGCATGTGTGCGTTGACCAGCGCCGTCAGCAGCCCGAGCAGCGCCAGCAGGATGCCGGCAGCGGTCGGCAGCGATTGCGAATAGAAAAAGCGGGTGAGCAGCGCGAAGAAGGCGAGAAAAAAGATCACGAAGGCGTCGCGCCGCGCCCGCATCTCCAGCGTCTTGAGCGCCAGCAGCACCACCACCAGTGTCACCCCGGCGTCCTGGCCCAGCCAGGTGTGGTGCGAGACCCAGGTGGCACCCAGTGCGGCAGTCAGCAGGCCCAGCCGCCACGGCCAGCGGGGCAGGGGCTGGTTGCGCCAGGCGATGGTGGCACGCCAGACCAGCACGCCGCCGGCCATCAGCGAGCACCACAACGGGATGTTGCCGCTCTGCAGCGCCAGCACCCAGCCGATCACCAGCAGCAGGAACAGGGTGTCGCGTGTGTCGCGGGGGAGGGTGCCTCCGCGCAAGGCACGGCCCAGGGTCAGCATGTGGCCAGTGCCTCCAGGCAGCGGCTGCGGTGGGCGGCGCCCCGGTCCGGTGCAATCTGATGGCCGGGCAGGCGCAGGCCGTAGGCCAGGTCCAGTCGATCCGCCTGCAGTACCCAGGCGGTCAGGCGCGAGAGCCGGCTCTCCGGGTCGGGTGCACCGCAGCTCGCGTAGTCCAGCCAGAGCAGCGCGCGCTGGCTGCCCGAGGTATCACGGCTGACCAGATCATCGCGTCCGGCGGCCATGGCCTGGGCGGCCTTCTTCCACACCACCGCATGCAGGGGATCACCTCGCCGGTAGGTGCGCACGCCGTCGAACTCGCCCGCGTTGCGGGTGACCGGGGTGCCGGCGTGGCCTGGCTGGGGCTCGCCCGGTGGCAGGGGGGGCGGATGGGTTTCGATGGCGGGGTAGGCCAGCAGCCGGGTGGCCGGTCGCCAGACGGTCCATACCCGGAAGGTGCCCAGGGGGAACCGGGTGCTGGCGCTCAGGACCGGCACCGGGTGCCAGCCTCGCGAGGGTACCTGCCAGGCCACATGGACGGTGGCGTTGCCCTGGCCCGGCACGTCGGTCCAGGCGGGTGGCTGGCCGTGCCCCGTGTCGTCCAGGGACAGACCGATGCCGTAGCGCGTCTGACGCCCCGGGTTGGCCAGCCGGATCTCCAGCTGCACGGCGGTGCCGGCATGCACCGGCGCCGGCGGTGTCAGGTGCAGCGACAGGCCGCGCAGGTTGGCGTGACTCACGTGCATGCCCATGGCCGCACAGCCGGCCAGCAGGAAGGTCAGCAGATAGCCCAGGTTGAGCTGGTAGTTGATGCTGGCCACGAGCAGCAGCACCAGCGTCAGGGCCAGCATGGCACCGGCGCGGGTCGGCAGGATGTAGACGTTGCGCTGTGTCAGCGCCAGGGTATCGGTGCGTGGCAGGCGGCTGTGGAACCAGTGCCGCAGCCTCGCACGCAGACGGCCCGCTGACCGGGCACCCGCCGGCGTTGCGCCGGGCGGTGGCGGAGACGGTGGTGGCAGCGCAGACAGGTCGGGTGCGAGGGGCATGATGCGCAGGGCCGTCAGGGCAGGGGGACGGCGTCGAGCATGGCCAGCACCTGCTCGGCCGATCCCCGGCCGGCGTCGGCCACTGGCACCAGCCGGTGTGCCACGGTCTGCGGCAGGATGTCGGCGATGTCGTCCGGCGCCACATAGTCGCGTCCCTGCAGGAAGGCCTGGGCCCTGGCGGCACGCAGCACGGCCAGCGCCGCGCGCGGCGACAGCCCCTGCACGAACCAGCGGCCCGAGCGGGTGGCCTGGATCAGATCCTGCAGGTAATCGAGCACCGGGTCCGCCGTGTGCACGGCCGCCACGGCCGCCTGCAGGTGGCGCAGCGCCTGCACGTCCAGCACCGGCCGCAGGGTGTCGAGCATGTCGCGACGGTCCTGGCCGCGCAACAGTGCGCGCTCGGCCGCGCGGTCGGGGTAGCCCAGCGACAGCCGCATATGGAAGCGGTCCAACTGGGATTCGGGCAGCGCAAAGGTCCCCAACTGGTCCTGCGGGTTCTGGGTCGCGATCACGAAAAACGGCTCAGGCAGCGGTCGCGTCTGGCCCTCGACGCTGACCTGCCTTTCCTCCATGGCCTCGAGCAGGGCGCTTTGGGTCTTGGGGCTGGCGCGGTTGATCTCGTCGGCCAGCAGCACCTGCGAAAACACCGGGCCGGGGTGGAAGACGAAGGCTTCGCGACCGCGCTCATAGACGGACATGCCCAGGAGATCACCCGGCATCAGGTCGGCCGTGAACTGCACGCGCGAGAAACCCAGGCCGAACGACGTGGCCAGCGCGTGGGCCAGGGTCGTCTTGCCCACCCCTGGAACGTCCTCGATCAGCAGGTGGCCGCCGGCCAACAGGCAGGCCACGCAATCGGCCACCTGGCGCGGTTTCCCGACAATGATCGTGTTAAGCTGATCCAGCAGAGCTTGTAGTTTTGGGTCGGCATGCATGATGCCGCCAACCATACCGTAAAAATATCATGGGTCTGTCCACCGGATACTTCACCCACAGGAATTGCTGGAGACACGAAATGGGGGCGGGGCATCCCGAATGCCCGATGCGCCTGGACGCCATCGAGGACCGCCTGCGTGCCTCGGGTCTGGCGGATTTCCTCGATCACCGCGATGCCACGCCCGCTGCGTTGGCCGACATGGAACTGGCGCATGGCCGCATGCACCTGGCTGCCCTGCGGGGGTTGAGCGACATCCTGCGCGAGGACATCGCCGCCGGTGGCCCGCCGCACTTCCTGGTCGATCCGGACACGTCGGTCAACGTCCACTCCTGGGAGGCGATCCAGGTCGCCGCCGGTGCGGCCATCGACGCCACCGACGCCGTGATCGCCGGCGAGCTGACGAATGCCTTCTGCGCCGTGCGCCCACCGGGACACCACGCCATGCGCGACAAGGCCATGGGTTTTTGCTTTGTCAACAACGTGGCGGTGGCGGCCAAGTACGCGCTGGAGCGCCATGGCCTGAGCCGGGTGGCGATCATCGACTTCGATGTCCACCATGGCAACGGCACCGAGGACATCGTCGCTGGCGACGAGCGCATCCTCATGTGCAGCATCTACCAGCACCCCTTCTACCCACCCTGGGAGCATTCCAACGCAGGCAACCTGTGCAATGTGCCGGTGCCCGCCTACACCCGGGGGATGGATATCCGCGAGATGGTGGACATGATGTGGCTGCCCCGGCTGGATGCCCACAAGCCCCAGATGCTGTTCATCAGTGCCGGTTTCGACGGCCATCGCGAGGACGATATGGGCCAGCTCGGCATGGTCGAGGCCGACTACGTCTGGATCACCGAGCGCCTGATGGAGGTGGCACGCCGCCATGCCAAGGGCCGCATCGTCAGTTGCCTGGAAGGCGGCTACGAGCTCAGTTCCCTGGGGCGCAGTGTCGAAGCGCATATCCGGACGCTGGCGGGGTTGTGACGATGATGAATGCTTCCACACCGGCGGTGCCCGCCGAACCCATTGTCCTGCACGAGCGCGACGGGCGTGGCGTGCACCGGATCACGCTCAACACGCCGCGCCGCTTCAACGCGCTGTCCACGGCGATGCTGGTCGCGCTGCAGCAGGCGCTTGATGCGGTGCGTGACGACGAACACGCGCGCGCGCTCGTGATCGCCGCCCAGGGCAAGGCGTTCTGTGCCGGCCATGACCTCGTGGAAATGCGCAGCACGCCCGACGAAGGCTTCTACCGCGATCTGTTCGCACGCTGCTCGCGCATGATGCTGTCGATCCAGCGTCTGCCCGTGCCCGTGATCGCCCGCGTGCAGGGTCTGGCCACGGCCGCCGGTTGCCAGCTTGTGGCGCAGTGCGATCTGGCCGTGGCGGCCGAGCCGGCCACGTTCGGTGTCAATGGCATCGACGTCGGCCTGTTCTGTGCCACGCCCAGCGTGCCCTTGTCGCGCAACATGGGGCCCAAGCAGGCCATGGAGATGCTGCTCACGGGCGAATTCATCAGCGCCGCCGAGGCACAGCGCCGGGGCCTGGTCAACCGGACCGTGGCGCCCGAGGGGCTCGACGCCGAGGTCGAGGCCCTGGTGGCGGCCATCCTGGGCAAGCCGCGCGAGGCCATCGCCATGGGCAAGGCACTGTTCTACCGGCAGCGCGAGACGGGTCTGGAGGCGGCCTACCAACTGGCCGGCCAGACCATGGCCTGCAACATGATGCACCCCGTGGCGCAGGAGGGTGTCCAGGCCTTCATCGACAAGCGCCCGCCCGCCTGGAAGGGGTGAGCGCGCCGCGTGCGCGTGCCGGCCATGACCACTTCGCTGCCTCGCCCCATTGACGACATCGGCCTCTGGGCACGAGGCTTCATGCAGCAGAGCGTGCTGACGGAGGCGGTGCTGCTGGGCCTGGCACTCGTCCTGGCCTGGGCGCTGAGTGCGCGCTGGAAGCAGGGCGGGCACCAGCGGGCGCCACAGAGCCGTTCCATCCTGTTCGGCAAGGCCATCTTCGATGGGGCGCTGTTCCCCGTGCTGCTGCTGGTGCTGGCCTACGTGGCCCGGGCCTGGGCCGCGCATGTCGGCCCGCTGATCCTGTTCCAGATCGCCATGCCCGTGCTGGTGTCGCTGGCGGCCATCCGGGTCGGCGCCAAGGTGCTGCAGGAGGCCGCCGGTGCCGCACCCTGGGCGCGGGTGCTGGAGCGCAGCATCAGCTGGGTCGCCTGGATGTCGGTGGTGCTGTGGGTGTCCGGTCTGCTGCCGGTGTTGCTGGCCGAGCTGGACGCGATGACCTGGCAGGTGGGCGGCAGCACACTGACCCTGCGTGCCTTGCTTGAAGGGCTGCTGACGGCGGGCGCCGTGCTGATCGGGACCTTGTGGCTGTCTTCCGCCATCGAGGATCGCATGCTGGCCGCGGCCGGTGCGCGCGACCATTCGCTGCAGCGCGTGGCCAGCAAGCTGGTGCGTGCCATCGTGCTGTTCATCGGCTTGCTGGTGGCCATGAACGCGGTCGGCATCGACCTGACGGCCTTGTCGGTACTGGGCGGGGCGATCGGTGTCGGTATCGGCCTGGGCTTGCAGAAGCTGGCGGCCAACTACGTCAGTGGTTTCGTCATCCTGGCCGAGCGCGCCGTGCGCATCGGCGACAACGTGCGTGTCGATGGTTTCGAAGGCCGCATCACCGACATCACCGGACGCTACACCCGCATCCGGGCCGGATCGGGGCGCGAAGCCATCGTGCCCAACGATACCCTGGTGACCAGCCGGGTCGAGAACCTCACGCAGTCCGACCGCAGGACGGCCGTGACGACGTCGGTGCCGGTCGGTTACGACAGTGATGTCGATCTGGTCAAGCGCCTGCTTGAGCAATGTGCGGCCGCCCAGCCGCGTGTGCTGACGGTGCCACCTCCGGCCGCCACGCTCGATGACTTCGGCGCCGACGGCATCCGCTTCACGCTGACCTTCTACATCAGTGACCCGGAGAACGGGTGGGGCGGCCTCCGGTCCGCCGTGAATTTCGCCATCTTGCAGACCTTGCGCGAGCACCGGATCGACATTCCGGGCCACCAGCACGCGGTGCGTCTGGTCAATGCCGATGAGCGTGCCGTATAATAAAAAAAGAACGACCGTTCTTTTTTTGTGGCCGTGACGGTGTCGCGGCTTCCCTGCCAGAGGGCACATACAATCCGAATTGACGTGCACGTCAATGTCCGTGCATCCCCATTCGAACCCGTTTCCATTTCCCAACCCTGAGGAGCAACCGCATATGAAGGTCATCGTCCCCGTCAAGCGCGTGGTGGACTACAACGTCAAGGTGCGTGTCAAGAGCGACGGCAGCGGCGTCGATATTGCGAACGTGAAGATGAGCATGAACCCGTTCGACGAGATTGCGATGGAAGAAGCGGTGCGCCTGAAGGAAAAGGGCGTGGCCACCGAGGTGATCGCGGTCTCGTGCGGTGTTGCGCAATGCCAGGAGACGCTGCGCACGGCCATGGCCATTGGTGCCGACCGGGGCATTCTGGTGGAGACCACCGAGGAGCTGCAGCCGCTGGCGGTGGCCAAGCTGCTCAAGGCGCTGGTGGACAAGGAGCAGCCGGGCCTGGTGATTCTGGGCAAGCAGGCGATCGATGACGATGCCAACCAGACGGGCCAGATGCTGGCGGCGCTGGCCGACCTGCCCCAGGGCACCTTCGCCTCCAAGGTGGAAGTCGGGGGTGACAAGGTGAAGGTCACGCGCGAGGTCGATGGTGGTCTGGAGACCGTTGAGCTGAGCCTGCCGGCGGTGGTCACGACCGACCTGCGCCTGAACGAGCCGCGCTACGTGACGCTGCCCAACATCATGAAGGCCAAGAAAAAGCCCCTGGAGACGCTCAAGCCGGCGGACCTGGGGGTGGACGTGACGCCGCGGCTGAAGACGCTGAAGGTGGCGGAGCCGGCCGGACGCAAGGCTGGCGTGAAGGTGCCGGATGTGGCCACGCTGGTGGACAAGCTCAAGAACGAAGCCAAGGTGATCTGAGGAGAAATGAACATGACCGTACTCGTCATCGCAGAACACGACAACCAGACGATCAAGGGCGCCACGCTCAACACTGTGACGGCTGCGGCGCAGCTGGGCGCCGATGTGCACGTGCTGGTGGCCGGACACAACGCGGGTGCCGCGGCGCAGGCGGCGGCGCAGATCGCGGGGGTGGCCAAGGTGCTCCACGCGGATGCCGAGGGCTTTGCCCACGGGCTGGCCGAGAACGTGGCGGCGCAGGTGCTGGCCGTTGCCGAGGGCTACAGCCACCTGCTGTTCCCGGCCACGGCCAGTGGCAAGAACGTGGCCCCGCGCGTGGCGGCCAAGCTGGATGTGGCGCAGATCAGCGACATCACCAAGGTGGTCAGTGGCGACACGTTCGAGCGGCCGATCTACGCGGGCAACGCGATGGCGACGGTGCAAAGCGCGGATGCGAAGAAGGTGATCACGGTGCGCACCACGGGTTTTGACGCTGCGGGCCAGGGTGGCAGCGCGGCGGTGGAGACGGTGGCGGCGGTGGCCGCCAGCGGCCAGAGCGCGTACGTGGGCAGCGAGATCGCCAAGAGCGACCGGCCGGAGCTGACGGCGGCCAAGATCATCGTCTCCGGGGGCCGAGCGCTGGGCAGTGCCGAGAAGTTCAACGAGGTGATGACGCCGCTGGCGGACAAGCTGGGGGCGGCCATTGGTGCCTCGCGTGCGGCGGTGGATGCGGGCTACGCGCCCAACGACCTGCAGGTGGGACAGACGGGCAAGATCGTGGCGCCGCAGCTGTATGTGGCGTGCGGCATCTCGGGGGCGATCCAGCACCTGGCGGGCATGAAGGACTCCAAGGTGATCGTGGCGATCAACAAGGACCCGGAGGCGCCCATCTTCCAGGTGGCCGACTATGGCCTGGAGGCCGACCTGTTCCAGGCCGTGCCCGAGCTGGTCGCCAAACTGTAAGCCGCTTCCGAGCGCAAGGGCATCGTTCGCGATGCCCTTCTTGTATCTGTACTTCCCCAAGACGCTTCCGGAGATCCCGCATGAGCTACGCCGCCCCCCTGAAGGATATGCTGTTCAACATCGAGCACATCGCTCGCATCGACCAGGTGGCCCAGTTGCCCGGCTTTGAGGAGGCGGGGCTGGACACCGCGCAGGCCGTGCTGGAGGAGTGCGCCCGGCTCAACGAAGGCGTGATCGCGCCGTTGAATTTCGAGGGTGACAAGAACCCGTCGTTCTGGAAGGACGGGCAGGTCACCACCACGCCGGGCTTCAAGGACGCCTACCGCCAGTACGCCGAGGGTGGCTGGCAGGGTCTGCAGCACCCGGTGGACTTCGGCGGCCAGGGCCTGCCCAAGACCATCGGCGCGGCCTGCGGCGAGATCCTCAACAGCGCCAACATGAGCTTCGCGCTGTGCCCGCTGCTCACCGATGGCGCCATCGAGGCGCTGCTCACGGCCGCCGGCGATGACCTCAAGGCCACCTACCTGGACAAGCTGGTCAGCGGCCAGTGGACCGGCACCATGAACCTGACCGAGCCGCAGGCCGGCTCCGACCTGGCCGCGGTGCGCACGCGCGCCGAACCGCAGCCTGACGGCACCTACAAGATCTTCGGCACCAAGATCTTCATCACCTACGGTGAGCACGACATGGCCGACAACATCGTCCATCTCGTGCTGGCCCGAGTGACCGGAGCGCCCGAGGGCGTCAAGGGCATCAGCCTGTTCGTGGTGCCCAAGTTCCTGGTCAACGCCGACGGGTCGCTGGGCGCGCGCAACGACGTGCACTGCGTCTCCATCGAGCACAAGATGGGCATCAAGGCCTCGCCGACGGCGGTGCTGCAGTACGGCGACCACGGCGGCGCCACCGGTTACCTGGTCGGCGAGGAAAACCGCGGCCTGGAGTACATGTTCATCATGATGAACGCGGCCCGCTATGCGGTGGGGGTGCAGGGCATCGCCATCGCCGAGCGCGCGTACCAGAAGGCGGTGGCCTACGCCCGGGAGCGCGTGCAGAGCCGCCCGGTGGACGGCAGCTTCACCACCGCCGCGCCGATCATTCACCACGCGGACGTCAAGCGCATGCTCATGACCATGCGCGCCGCCACCGAGGGTTGCCGCGCCATGGCCAGCGTGGCTGCCGCAGCCTACGATGCGGCGCACCACCATCCGGATGCCGACGTGCGCAAGCAAAATGCCACGTTCTACGAATTCCTGGTGCCGCTGGTCAAGGGCTACAGCACCGAGATGAGCCTGGAGATCACCAGTCTGGGCGTGCAGGTGCATGGCGGCATGGGTTTCATCGAGGAGACCGGCGCGGCGCAGTACTACCGCGATGCCAAGATCCTGACCATCTACGAGGGCACGACCGCGATCCAGTCCAACGACCTGGTGGGCCGCAAGACGGTGCGTGACGGCGGCACCAGCGCCAAGGCCATCGCTGCGCAGATCGAGAAGACCGAGGCCGAGCTGACGGCCCAGGGTGGCGCGAATGCCCGCGCTGTTGCCCGGCGGCTGAAAGCGGCGCGCGAGGCCTTCAACGACGTGGTGGACTTCATGGTGGCCAACGCCAGGGCCAATCCGAACGCCGCCTTTGCGGGCAGCGTGCCCTACCTGATGCTGGCGGGCAACCTGATGGCCGGCTGGCAACTGGGCCGTGCGCTGCTGGTGGCCGAGGAGCTGTCCGCCAAGGGACAGGACGTGCCCTTCATGCAGGCGAAGATCACGACGGCCCGCTTCTATGCCGACCACATCCTCAGCCGTGCCCCCGGCGTGCGCGATGCGATCGTGGACGGCGCGGATGCCGTGACGGCTCTGCCGGCCGAGGCCTTCTGACGTTCATTCCGACCCGCTTTCTGGAGACTCCATGACCCAACGCCCCCGCCAACTGCCCCCGGTGCTGCAGAACCTGCCGTTCCCGGTGATCGGTTCGCCGCTGTTCATCATCAGCAATCCCAAGCTGGTCATTGCCCAGTGCAAGGCGGGGGTGGTGGGGGCGATGCCGGCGCTCAACGCGCGGCCGGCCTCGCAACTGGACGAGTGGCTGGCCGAGATCACCGAGGCGCTGGCCGCGCACGACAGGGCCAACCCCGATCACAAGGCGGCGCCGTTCGCCATCAACCAGATCGTGCACAAGAGCAATGACCGGCTCGAGCACGACATCGAGCTGTGTGCCAAGTACAAGGTGCCCATCATCATCACCAGCCTGGGCGCGCGCGAGGACGTGAACCAGGCCGTGCACGGCTGGGGTGGTGTGGTGATGCACGACGTCATCAACAACACCTTTGCCCGCAAGGCGATCGAAAAGGGCGCCGATGGCCTGATTCCGGTGGCGGCGGGCGCGGGCGGTCACGCCAGCACCAAGAGCCCGTTCGCCATGGTGCAGGAGATCCGCGAGTGGTTCGATGGCCCGGTGGCCCTGTCGGGTGCCATCGCCACGGGCGGCGCCATCCTGGCGGCCCAGGCCATGGGTGCCGACTTCGCCTACATCGGCTCGCCCTTCATCGCCACCGACGAGGCGCGGGCGGTGGATGGCTACAAGCAGATGATCGTCGAGAGCAACTCCGACGACATCGTCTACAGCAACTTCTACACCGGCGTGCACGGCAATTACCTCAAGGGCTCCATCCGCAATGCCGGCATGGACCCGGACAACCTGCCGCAAAGCGACCCGAGCAAGATGAATTTCAGCACCGGCGAGGGCGCGAACGCGGCCAAGGCCTGGCGCGACATCTGGGGCTGCGGTCAGGGCATCGGCGTGATCCGCGAGGTGGTGCCGGCGGCCGAACTCGTGGGGCGCCTGCGGCGCGAATATGCCGAGGCCAAGGCCCGGCTGTGCGCGGGCTGAGCTGACAACGCCGACCGCCCGGCGTCAGCCGGGTGCGGGCCGGTTCACTGACGGAAGAGTTCGCGCAGGGTATCGAAGAACGAGGGCGGTTCGGTGTACTGCGCACCCTGGCCATCGCTGATGTAGGCGACGGCGCCACCCTGCTGCCATTCGCTGTAGATCCAGTCCTCGTCGCGCCGGACCAGTCCTTCGGGCAGCGCAGGCGCGTCCGCGACGGGCACGTTCTTCAGCGCGGCCTGCATGTAGTCGATCCAGATGGGCAGGGCCAGGCGGGTGGCCGAGCTGTGGTCGCCCAGGCTGCGCGGCTTGTCGTGCCCCATCCAGACCACGGCGGCCAGGCTGGGCTGGAAGCCCGCGAACCAGGCATCCACCACGTCGTCGGTGGTGCCGGTCTTGCCATACAGGTCGGGGCGGCGGATCGCGCTCTGGGCGCGCGCGGCGGTGCCGCTGCGCGTGACCTCGGCCAGCATGTCGTTGACCAGCCAGGCGTTGCGTGCCGGGATGGCGCGCTGCTCTTCCCCGAGGGGCGCGGGCGGCGGCGCCTCGAACAGGACCTTGCCCTGCGCGTCGACGATCTTCTCGATCACGACCGGGTCGATCGACCAGCCGCCGTTGGCCAGCGTGGAGAACGCACGCAGCATCTGCATCGGCGTGACGAGTCCGGTACCCAGCGCGAGCGTGAGGTTGTCGGGCTGGCGGGTGACGTCCAGGCCGAAGCGGCCGAGCCATTGGCGGGCAGGGGACACGCCTGCGTGCTGCAGCGCGCGGATGCTGACCAGGTTGCTCGACTTGGCCAGCGCCTGACGCACCGTGATCGCGCCCTCGCCGGGGCCGTAGCTGTTGGACGGGCTCCAGCCGTTGGCGGCGGTGAACGGTGTGTCGTCCACCAGCGTGCCGGGCATGATGCGCTGCTCCAGCGCGGCCGAGTACAGCAGTGGCTTGATGGCGGAGCCGGGCTGGCGCCAGCCCTGCGTCACGTGGTTGAAGGGTTGGCGGCCGAAATCGAAGCCGCCCACCAGCGCGCGCACGCGGCCGGTCTTCGTGTCCATCGAGACGAGCGCGGCCTCGGCCTCGGGCCATTGCGAGATGGCCCAGGTCTTGCCGCTGTGCACGAGGCGCAGGATGGCGCCACGGCGGATTTTCAGTTCGGGCTTGGCCTGGGGGGACAGGCCCGGGGCAGCCCACTTGAGGCCCTCGCCCTGGATCACCACACGCTCGCCGGAGGCCAGTTGGGCCGTCACTTCCTTCGGGTTGGCGGCCAGGACGATGGCCACGCGCAGCGTCTCATCGTCGCTGTGCGGCTTGAGCGCCTGCGCCGCCGCGGCCTCGAGGTCGGGGCCGTTGTGGTTGGGCAGATCTTCATGGTCTTCCGGGCCACGCCAGGGGTGGCGGCGATCCTGTGCCAGCACGCCCTTTTGCACGGCCTCGTTGGCGGCGCGCTGGTCGGCCGAATGCAGCGAGGTGTAGACGCGGATGCCGGCGGAGTAGGCCTCGGTGCCGAAGCGCTCGACCACGGCGCGACGGGCCATCTCGGCCACGTGGGCGGCCGGGACAGTGCGCTCGCGCGCGGGCTTGAGCCGTATCTTCTCGGCCCGGGCGGCGGCCAGTTGCGCGTCGTTGATGACCCCCACGGTGCGCATGCGCTGCAGCACCACGCGCTGGCGCTGGATGGCGCGCTGCATGTTGGCCACGGGGTTGGCGTAGTAGGGGTTCTGCGGCAGGCCGGCGAGCATGGCGGTTTCGGCGATGCTGAGCTGGTCCATGGGCTTGCCGAAGTAGGTGCGCGCGGCGGCGGCAAAGCCGTAGGCGCGCTGGCCGAGGAAGATCTCGTTGAGGTAGATCTCGAGGATGCGGTCCTTGGACAGTTGCTCCTCGACCTTGAGCGCCAGGATGATCTCCTTGGCCTTGCGCTCGACGCTGAATTCGCGCGTCAGCAGCATGGTCCGCACCAGTTGCTGGGTGATGGTGGACGCACCCTGGCGGCGGCCACCGGTGAGGGCGGCCACCACGGCGCGCGCCATGCCCTTGGGGTCGACACCGCTGTGCTCGCGAAAGCGTGCATCCTCCACCGCCAGCACCGCGTCCTGCAGCAGTTTGGGGATCTCGTCCAGCGGCACGTACTCGCGCCGCTCGGTGCCGAACTGGGCGATGTCCAGCCCGTCGGCCGTGAGCACCTTCAGCGGCAGCTTGGGCTGGTAATGAACGACGCGGTCGATCGGCGGCAGGTCGAAGGTGCCGGCCACCGTGGGCGTGACGGCGACGGAGGAGACGAGGAGCAGGCCCAGCACGAGGCCGGCTGCCCGCTGGCTAGGCAGGACCATGGGTGCGATTGTGACCGGCTTGTGTGAAGCGGATGGGCATTCCGTGTAACGGCATGTCGGCCGGCGCCCGGGTGGCTCGCCTGCGGGCGACGGCCACGATTTTACCGGCGTTTGCCCGACAGGGGGGTCAGGTGGAAAGACCGGCCCCGGTCGCGGGCACGGGTGAGGGCCACGGGAAATGCTCTGCCAGATAGGCCTCCGCGCGCTCGAGCATGAAGTAGCGGAAGGCTTCGGCCGCGGGCGACAGCAGCTTGGACTGGGTGTGCACCACATTCCACGCGCGCACGATGGGCATGCCGGCGATGTCGAGCACGGCGATGAGCCGGTTGTCCAGCTCCAGGGCGATGGTGTGCAAGGACAGGAAGCTCAGGCCCATGCCGGCCATGACGGCCTGTTTGATGGTCTCGTTGCTGGCCATTTCCATCGTCACGCGCAGCTCGACATGCGCGTCGTGCAGGAACTGCTCCAGCGCGACGCGAGTGCCCGAGCCCGGCTCGCGGACGATGAAGTCATGCCCCTGCAGCATGGCCGGCGGCAGGTGGCCCGCCAGTGCCAGGGGGTGGTTCACCGGGGCGATGCAGACATGGGGATGTGCCGCGAAAGGTTCGGCCCGGGTGGCCAGTTCCCTGGGGGGGCGGCCCATGATGGCGATGTCCACCTCGTTGGCGTGCAGCATCTTCACCAGTTGCTCCCGGTTGCCGACCGCCAGGCGGATGTCGATGCCTTCGTGCTCGCGGCGGAAGGCTGCCAGCAGGTGTGGCAGAAAGTACTTGGCGGTGCTGACCATGCCGATCACGAGCGTGCCGGTTTCGAGCTTTTGCAGCCGTGCGGCGGCGTCTTCGGCGTCTTTCAGCGTGGCCAGCACCTTGCGCGCGTAGACCAGCATGTATTCGCCCACCGTGGTGAGTGAAACGCGGCGGCCATGGCGCTCGAACAGCGGCATGCCCACATGGCTCTCCAGTTCCTTGATCTGCATGGTGACCGCCGGCGGTGTGAGGTGCATGGCCTGCGCGGCGCGGGCGAAGCTCATGTGGCGGGCCACCTCGCTGAACACCCGCAACTGCCGGAAGGTGGCGTTTTTCATTCAGTAATTCCTTAACTGATTTCCAAGAAATCGTGAATTTACTTTCTTTTCGATGAAGCCTACAGTGCATCCAACGCCCGCCTTTCACCTTTTCCTGGAGTCCACGATGCGCGATGCCCTTTCCGGTTCGACCCCGATCACCGACGCCAAGCAGCGCTACAGCGCTGGCGTGCTCAAGTACCGACAGATGGGCTACTGGGTGCCCGACTACGAGCCGCGCGACACCGACATCCTGTGCCTGTTCCGCATCACGCCGCAGGAAGGCGTGGAGCCCGAGGAGGCCGCCGCCGCGGTGGCCGGCGAGTCCAGCACCGCCACCTGGACGGTGGTGTGGACCGACCGTCTGACCGCCTGCGACAGCTACCGCGCCAAGGCCTACCGCGTCGAGCCGGTGCCGGGCAACCCGGGTCAGTACTTCGCCTGGGTGGCTTACGACCTGGTCCTGTTCGAGGAAGGCTCGATCGCCAACCTGACCGCCAGCCTGATCGGCAACGTCTTCAGCTTCAAGCCGCTGAAGGCCGTTCGGCTGGAGGACATGCGCATCCCGGTGGCCTACATCAAGACCTTCAAGGGCCCGCCCACCGGCCTGGTGGTCGAGCGCGAGCGCCTGGACAAGTTCGGCCGGCCGCTGCTGGGCGCCACCACCAAGCCCAAGCTGGGCCTGTCGGCCCGCAACTACGGGCGCGTGATCTACGAGGGCCTCAAGGGCGGCCTGGACTTCATGAAGGACGACGAGAACATCAACTCGCAGCCCTTCATGCACTGGCGCGACCGCTTCCTGTACGTGATGGACGGCGTGAACAAGGCCAGCGCGGCCACCGGCGAGGTCAAGGGCAGCTACCTGAACATCACCGCGGCCACGATGGAGGACATGTACGAGCGGGCCGAGTTCGCCAAGGAACTGGGCAGCGTGGTCGTCATGGTCGACCTGGTGATCGGCTGGACCGCGATCCAGAGCATGGCCAACTGGTGCCGCAGGAACGACATGCTCATGCACATGCACCGCGCCGGCCACGGCACCTACACGCGCCAGAAGAACCACGGCGTGAGCTTTCGCGTGATCGCCAAGTGGCTGCGCCTGGCCGGCTGCGACCACCTGCACACCGGCACGGCAGTGGGCAAGCTCGAAGGCGACCCGCTGACCGTGCAGGGCTACTACAACGTTTGCCGCGACGCCTACACCCGGGCCGACCTGCCGCGCGGCCTGTTCTTCGACATGGACTGGGCCGACACCAAGAAGGTCATGCCGGTGGCCTCGGGCGGTATCCATGCCGGCCAGATGCACCAGTTGATCGACCTCTTCGGCGACGACGTGATCCTGCAGTTCGGCGGCGGCACCATCGGCCACCCGCAGGGTATCCAGGCCGGCGCCGTGGCCAACCGCGTGGCGCTGGAGGCCATGGTCAAGGCGCGCAACGAGGGCCGGGACATCGCCCGCGAAGGGCCGGCGATCCTGCAGGCCGCCGCGCGCCACTGCGGGCCGCTGAAGGCCGCGCTCGACACCTGGGGCGAGATCACCTTCAACTACGCCTCCACCGACACCAGCGACTACGCCGTCACCCCGGCCGTGAGCTGACGCCCGCCCGCCGCCTGCCTGCCGCCGAACGCATCCGAGCCACCCACCAGGAGCCGCCCCATGATGACCAACCCCACCGGCCGCCTCACGCAAGGCCAGTTCAGCTTCCTGCCCGACCTGAGCGACGCGGAGATCACCGCGCAGATCCAGTACGGCCTGGACAAAGGCTACGCCTGGAGCGTGGAGTACACCGACGATCCGCACCCGCGCAACACCTACTGGGAGATGTACGGCATGCCGATGTTCGACCTGAAGGATGCCGCCGGCGTGCTGGCCGAACTGCACGGCTGCCGCAAGGCCTTTCCCGAGCACTACATTCGCCTGATGGCCTTCGATTCGACCCGCGGCATCGAGAGCATCGCCATGAGCTTCATCGTCAACCGCCCGCCGGCCGAGCCCGGCTTCGGCCTGGTGCGGCAGGAGGCGCAGGGCCGGCACATGCGCTACACCGTGCAGTCCTACACCACCGGCAAGCCCGAGGGCGAGCGGTATTGATGCCTTTGCGGCGCGGACTTCCATGAACCAACAGCTCTACGCCATCCCGGGCATCGCCGTGCAGGACGCCGAGTCCGCTGCTGCGCCCGCCGCCGCCGTGAGCGCGGCGCGCAGCGTGGCCGAGGTGCTGGCCGAATCGCAGGTGGAGCAGGTGCTGGCCGAGCTGGACCGCGACCTGGTGGGCCTGGCGCCGGTCAAGGGCCGCATCCGCGACATCGCGGCGCTGCTGGTGATCGACAAGCTGCGCGCCAACCTCGGGCTGGTGTCGCAGGCGCCACCGCTTCATATGTGCTTCACCGGCAACCCCGGCACCGGCAAGACCACGGTGGCGCTGCGCATGGCCGAGATCCTGCACCGCCTGGGCTACGTGCGGCGCGGGCACCTGGTGGCGGTCACGCGCGACGACCTGGTGGGCCAGTACATCGGCCACACGGCGCCCAAGACCCGGGAGGTGCTCAAGAAGGCCATGGGCGGCGTGCTGTTCATCGACGAGGCCTACTACCTCTACCGCCCCGAGAACGAGCGCGACTACGGCCAGGAGTCGATCGAGATCCTGCTGCAGGTGATGGAGAACCAGCGCGACGACCTGGTGGTGATCCTGGCCGGCTACAAGGACCGCATGGACACCTTCTTCCAGTCCAACCCCGGCATGAGCAGCCGCATCGCGCACCATCTCGACTTCCCCGACTACGGCGCCGACGAGCTGATGCAGATCGCCGGGAAGATGCTGGCCCAGCAGAGCTACCGCTTCGGCGCGGGCGCGCAGGCGGCCTTCGCGCGCTACCTGGAGCGGCGCATCGCGCAGCCGCATTTCGCCAACGCGCGCAGCGTGCGCAACGCGCTGGACCGCGCGCGCCTGCGCCAGGCCAGCCGCCTGTTCGCCGACCGCGAGCGCCAGCTCACCGCCGAGGATCTTTGCACCCTCGATGCCGCCGACATCCTGGCCAGCCGGGTGTTTGGCGAGGAGGGCCAGGCATCATGACACTCGAGGCCCTGATCTTCGACGTGGACGGCACGCTGGCCGATACCGAGGCCGCGCACATGGCGGCCTTCAACGAGGCCTTCTCCCAGGAAGGGCTGGACTGGCGCTGGGACCGCCCGCTCTACACCCGGCTGCTGGACATCTCGGGCGGCAAGGAGCGCATGCTGCACTACTGGCGGCAGGTGCAGCCCGGCCTGACCGACATTGGGCACGGTGTGCGCGACACCGTGGAGCGGCTGCATGACATGAAGACCGCGGCCTACGAGCGTGCCGTGCGCCAGGGCGCCGTGCAACTGCGCCCGGGCGTGCTCAGGCTGATCGAGGCCGCCAGCGGCGCCGGCCTGCGCCTGGCGATCGCCTCCACCACCTCGCCCGTGAACATCGCCGCGCTGCTGCGCGAGGCCATCGGGCCCGACTGGCGGCACCACTTCACCGTGGTGGAGGACGCCAGCACCGCGCCGCGCAAGAAGCCCGATCCCCTGGTCTACCGGCAGACCCTGGCACGCCTGGCGCTGCCGGCCGCGGCCTGCCTGGCGTTCGAGGACTCGGCCAACGGCCTGGCCGCCGCGCGCGCCGCGGGTCTGGCCACCGTGGTCACCCCCACGGGCTTCACCGCAGACCACGACTTCACCGGCGCGCTGCGCGTGTTGCCCGATCTTTCGGGGGTGTCGCTGGCGCACTTGCGTGCCTGGCACGCCGAGGCGGGAGGCCGCGCATGAACATCGGCCGCGCCACGGCGGTTCGCGCCGACAGCCATGCCGCGGACGGGGCGCCCGTGCGCATCGCGCCCTCCATCCTCTCGGCCGATTTCGCACGCCTGGGCGAGGAGGTGCGCGCGATCGAGGCGGCCGGCGCCGACCTGGTGCACTTCGACGTGATGGACCACCACTACGTGCCCAACCTCACCATCGGGCCGCTGGTATGCGAGGCGATCCGCCCGCACGTGGGCATTCCGATCGACGTGCACCTGATGGTCGAACCGGTCGATGCGCTGGTGCCGCTGTTCGCCAAGGCGGGGGCCAACCTCATCACCTTCCACCCGGAAGCCTCGCGCCACGTGGACCGCACGCTGCAGCTCATCCGCGACCACGGTTGCAAGGCCGGCATCGTGCTCAACCCGGCCACGCCGCTGGCCTGGATGGACCACGTGATGGACAGGCTCGATGTGGTGCTGCTGATGAGCGTGAACCCCGGCTTCGGCGGCCAGGCCTTCATTCCGGCCACGCTGCCCAAGCTGCGCGAGGCGCGCCGGCGCATCGACGCCCACCAGGCCGCCGGCGGCCAGCCGATCTGGCTGGAGGTGGACGGTGGCGTGAAGCTGGACAACATCGCCCGCATCGTGGCCGCCGGGGCCGACACCTGCGTGGCCGGCAGCGCCGTGTTCGGCGCCCCCGACGCCGATGGCGGCTACCGCGGCGTGATGGCCGCGCTGCGCCGCGCCGCCGAGCAACACCTTTGACGACTCTCCAGGAACCCGCCATGCCCATGCAGCGCCGCTACACCCTCACCCAGTACCTGATCGAACAGCGCCGGCGCTTTCCCGACGCCAGTGGCGACTTCAACGCGCTGCTGCTCGACGCGGCGCTGGCCTGCAAGGCGATCGCGCGCTCGGTCGCGTTCGGCGCGCTCGACGGCGGCCCGGGGGGCGCCGTGGCCGAGACCGCGACCCAGGTCAACGTGCAGGGCGAGCAGCAAAAGCCCCTGGACGTGGCCAGCAATGCCTACTTCACCCAGATGACCGAGTGGGGCGGCCACCTGGCCGGCATGGCTTCGGAGGAAATGGAGCAGCCCTACCAGATACCGGCGCCGCACCAGCGCGGCAAGTACCTGCTGGTGTTCGATCCGCTGGACGGTTCGAGCAACATCGACGTCAACGTCACCGTGGGCAGCATCTTCAGCGTGCTGCGCGCGCCGCAGGAGGTGATCGATGCCGGCCGCGACGTGACCGAGGCCGATTTCCTGCAGCCCGGCTGCCAGCAGCTCGCCGCCGGCTACGCCCTCTATGGACCGGCCACCATGCTGATGCTCAGTGTCGGCAACGGGGTGGCCGGCTTCACGCTCGACCCCAACCTCGGCCAGTTCATGCTCACCCACCCCGGCGTGCGCGTGCCCGAGGATACGCAGGAGTTCGCCATCAACGCCTCCAACGCGCGCTTCTGGGAGCCGCCGGTCAAGCGCTACGTGGACGAGTGCCTGGCCGGGCGCACCGGCCCGCGCGGCAAGGACTTCAACATGCGCTGGATCGCCAGCATGGTGGCCGAGGCGCACCGCATCTTGATGCGCGGCGGCGTGTTCCTGTACCCACGCGACACCAAGGACGCCGCCAAGCCCGGCCGCCTGCGCCTGCTGTACGAGGCCAACCCCATCGCTTTTCTCATGGAGCAGGCCGGCGGGCGCGCCAGCACCGGACGTGCGCCGATGCTGGGCGTGCAGCCCGAATCCCTGCACCAGCGCATCGGCCTGGTCTTCGGCTCGAAGAACGAGGTCGAGCGCATCGAGCGCTACCACGCCGAGGCGCCCAGGCACGTCGACCTGGCGCACCCGCTGTTCAGCGAGCGCAGCCTATTCCGCGAGGAGCTGGCGCAGTGACGCGCCCCTCCTGACCCATCCCGCAAGCCTCTCGACCGCCCCACGCCATGTCCGAACGCCACCCCATCATCGCCATCACCGGCTCCTCCGGCGCCGGCACCTCCACGGTGACGCGCACCTTCCAGAACATCTTCCGCCGCGAGGGCGTGACGGCCGCCGTCATCGAGGGCGACAGCTTCCACCGCTACGACCGCCAGGAAATGAAGCAGCGCCAGCAGGAAGCCGAGCGGCAGGGCAACAAGCACTTCAGCCACTTCGGCGCCGACAACAACCTGTTCGGGGAGCTGGAGGCGCTGTTCAGAGACTATGGCGAGACCGGCCAGGGCCGCGCGCGCAAGTACCTGCACAACGCCGAGGAAGCCGCGCCCTACGGCCAGGAGCCGGGCACCTTCACCGCCTGGGAGCCGCTGCCGCCGGACACCGACATGCTGTTCTACGAAGGCCTGCACGGTGCCGTGGTCACGCCGGAACACAACATCGCCCAGCATGCCGACCTGCGCATCGGCGTGGTGCCGGTGGTGAATCTGGAGTGGATCCAGAAGCTCTGGCGCGACAAGCACCAGCGGGGCTACAGCACCGAGGCCGTGACCGACACCATCCTGCGCCGCATGCCGGACTACGTGAACTACATCGTGCCGCAGTTCGCGCACACCCACGTCAATTTCCAGCGCGTGCCGGTCGTGGATACCAGCAACCCCTTCATCGCGCGCGACATCCCCAGCGCCGACGAGAGCATGGTGGTGATCCGCTTCGCCAACCCCAAGGGCATCGATTTCCAGTACCTGCTGTCCATGGTCCAAGGCTCGTGGATGAGCCGCGCCAACACCATCGTGGTGCCGGGCGGCAAGATGGAACTGGCGATGCAGCTCATCTTCACGCCCTTCGTCTGGCGGATGATGGAGCGCAAGCAAAGGGGCAAGGCATGAGCGCCGCGCCGGGCCGCCCCCAAGCAAGCTCGCACCGCAGCCCGCAGGGCGACGGTACTCCAGTGGCCGGCACCGGAGCGCAAGCCCACCCCGACCTCGCGCGCCGCATGGCGGACGCGATCCGCATGCTCGCCGTGGACGCGGTGGAGGCCGCGCAGTCCGGCCACCCCGGTGCCCCCATGGGCATGGCCGACATCGCCGAGGTGCTGTGGCACCGCCACCTGCGCCACAACCCGGCCAACCCCGGCTGGTGCGACCGCGATCGCTTCGTGCTCTCCAACGGCCACGGCTCGATGCTGCTCTACGCGCTGCTGCACCTCACCGGCTACGACCTGTCCATCGACGATCTGCGGCGCTTCCGCCAGTTGCACAGCAGGACCGCCGGCCACCCCGAGGTCGGCCTCACGCCCGGCGTCGAGACCACCACCGGACCGCTCGGACAGGGCCTGGCCAACGCCGTGGGCATGGCGCTGGCCGAGCAGCTGCTGGCGGCCGAGTTCAACCGCCCGGGCCACGCCATCGTGGACCACCACACCTACGTGTTCCTGGGCGACGGCTGCCTGATGGAGGGCATCAGCCATGAGGCCTGCTCGCTCGCGGGCACGCTGCGCTTGTCGAAGCTGATCGCGTTCTACGACGACAACGGCATCTCGATCGACGGCCATGTGGACGGCTGGTTCACCGACGACACGCCGCGCCGCTTCGCCGCCTACGGCTGGAACGTCGCCTCGGTGGATGGCCACGATCCGGCGCAGATCGATGCCGCGTTGCGCCAGGCGCGCGCCGCCGACGCGCAGCCCGGTGGCAGGCCCACGCTGATCTGCTGCAAGACCGTGATCGGCAAGGGCGCGCCGAACAAGCAGGGCAGCCACGACGTGCACGGCGCGGCGCTGGGCGCGGCCGAGGTGCAGGCCACGCGCGAGGCCCTGGGCTGGCGCGCGCCGCCGTTCGAGGTGCCGGCCGACGTTGCCGAGGCCTGGAACGCGAGCGGGCGCGGCGCCGCGCTCGAAGCCGGCTGGCAGGCGCGCTTCGAGGCCTACCGCGAAGCCTTCCCCGCCGAGGCGGCCGAGTTCGAGCGCCGCATGGCGGGCGAACTGCCGGCGGCGTTCGTGGCCGCGCTGCCCGGTATCGTGGCGCGGCTCGGCGAGCGCACCGACCCGGTGGCCACACGCAAGGCCAGCCAGCTCGCGCTCGACGCCATGGCGCCGCTGCTGCCCGAGATATTCGGCGGCAGCGCCGACCTGACGGGCTCCAACCTCACCAATTTCAAGGGCTGCACGGTGGCGGGCCCCGGCAGGGCGGGCAACCACATGAGCTACGGCGTGCGCGAGTTCGGCATGGCGGCGATCATGAACGGCATCGCGCTGCACGGCGGCTTCATTCCCTACGGTGGCACCTTCCTGGCCTTCAGCGACTACAGCCGCAACGCCATCCGCATGGCCGCGCTGATGAAGCTGCAGGTGGTCCACGTCTTTACCCACGACAGCATCGGCCTGGGCGAGGACGGCCCGACGCACCAGCCGGTGGAGCACGTGCCGAGCCTGCGCCTCGTGCCCGGCCTGGACGTGTGGCGTCCGGCCGATGCGCTGGAGACCGCCGTGGCCTGGGCCTGTGCGCTGGAGCGCCGCGACGGCCCGACGGCACTCGTCCTGTCACGCCAGGGCCTGCCGCAACTCGGCGGCGCGGCGCGGGCGGATGCCGTGCGGCGCGGCGGCTACGTGGTTTCGGACATGCCCGGCGCGCGGGCCACGCTCCTGGCCACCGGTTCCGAGGTGGCGCTGGCGGTGCAGGCGCAGGCCGCGCTGGCGGCCGACGGCATCGCCACGCGGGTGGTGTCCATGCCCTGTACCCAGCGCTTCGACCAGCAGGACGCCGCCTGGCAGGACCAGGTGCTCGCGCCCGCGCTGCCGGCGGTGGCCGTCGAGGCCGCGCACCCGGATTTCTGGCGCAAGTACGTGGGCCGCACGGGCCGGGTGGTGGGCATGACGACCTTCGGTGAATCGGCGCCCGCCCAGGAACTCTATGCCCATTTCGGCTTCACGCCGGCACGGCTGGCCGATGAAGTGCGTGCGCTGCTGGGCCAGCGCGAGCCCGGCGCCAGCCCTTGCGCCCCGGCGCCGGTGGAGGTGATATGAACGCAGCCGTTGAACAAGCGTCCATGGACCTGGTGATGTTCGACCTGGACGGCACGCTGGTGGCCACCGCCGCCGAGATCGGCGACGCCGTCAATGACACCCTGGCGCGCTTCGGCATGCCGGCGGTCGGGCTGGGCCAGGTGCAGCACTGGATCGGCCATGGTACGCGCGAGCTGCTGATCCAGGCGCTGGCATGGGCGGGCGGCACGAGCGCGCAGGTGGTGCGCGCCAGCCGCAGCCTGCGACTGGCGGCTGGCGAGTTCGACCGCCACTACCAGCAGCGCAGCGGCACGCGCAGCAGGCTCTATCCGCAGGTGCTGGAAACGCTCACGGCCTTGCGGGCGCGGGCCGTCAAGCTGGCCGTGGTCACCAACAAGGAAAGCCGCTACACGGCCGCCGTGCTCGACGCGCACGGCCTCGCGCCGCTGTTCGACCGCGTCGTCAGCGGCGACACCTTGCCCACCAGAAAACCGGACCCCGCGGGCATCCTGAGCTGCCTGGCCGAGTTCGGCACGCCCGCGCATCGCGCGCTGTTCGTCGGCGACTCCTCGATCGACGTCGCCACCGCGCGCAACGCGGGCGTGCCGGTGTGGGCTGTGCCCTATGGCTACAACATGGGCAAGCCCATCGCCGAGAGCGCGCCCGATCGCGTCATCGCCGACCTGTCGGCGCTGCTCGGCTGAGTCATCGACTTTCCGACCTTCCCTCCTCTTGACCCTGACCGTACCCCATGCCCCAGAAAACGCCTCTTCGACTCGGTATCAACGGATTCGGCCGCATCGGCCGCAACGTGCTGCGCAGCGCGATCCAGAACTTCCCGGACATCGAGATCGTTGCCATCAACGACCTGCTGGAGCCCGAGTGCCTGGCCTACATGCTCCAGTACGACAGCGTGCACGGCCGCTTCAAGGGGACGGTCAAGGTCGAGGGCAGCCACATCGTCGTCAACGGCAAGACCATCCGCCTGACGCAGGAGCGTGATCCGGCCAACCTCAAGTGGAACGAAGTCGGTGCCGACGTGGTCATCGAATCCACCGGCCTGTTCCTGGACAAGGCCACCGCCCAGAAGCACCTGGACGCCGGCGCGAAAAAGGTCATCCTCTCGGCCCCCTCCAAGGACGACACCCCCATGTTCGTCTTCGGCGTCAACGACAAGACCTACGCCGGCCAGGCCATCATCTCTAACGCCAGCTGCACCACCAACTGCCTGGCCCCGGTGGCCAAGGTGCTGCACGACAAGTGGGGGATCAAGCGCGGGCTGATGACCACGGTGCACGCGGCCACGGCCACGCAAAAGACCGTGGACGGCCCCAGCAACAAGGACTGGCGCGGCGGCCGCGGCATCCTGGAGAACATCATCCCCTCCAGCACCGGTGCGGCCAAGGCCGTGGGCGTGGTGATCCCCGAGCTGAACAAGAAGCTGACCGGCATGTCCTTCCGGGTGCCCACGAGCGATGTGTCGGTGGTGGACCTGACGGTGGAACTGAACAGCGAAGCCAGCTACGAAGAGATCAAGGCCGAGATGAAGGCGCAGAGCGAAGGCGCCCTCAAGGGCATCCTGGGCTACACGGAAGACAAGGTGGTGGCCACGGACTTCCGCGGCGAGACCTGCACCTCGGTGTTCGATGCCGACGCGGGCATCGCGCTGGACAAGACCTTCGTGAAGGTGGTGAGCTGGTACGACAACGAGTGGGGCTACTCGAACAAGTGCCTGGAGATGGCGCGCGTGGTGGGTGGCCTGCGATGAAAGCGCTGCGCTTCAGCGACGTGTGCGCGAGTGGCTTCGCGGAGGGCAAGAAGGTCTTCATCCGCGCGGACCTCAATGTGCCTCTGGCACCCGACGGTGCCATCACCGAAGACACGCGTGTGCGTGCCTCGGTGCCGGCGATCCGCATGGCGCTGGATGCGGGTGCCGCCGTCATGGTCACCTCGCACCTGGGTCGTCCCACCGAAGGCGAGTTCAAGCCCGAGGACTCGCTCTCGCCCGTGGCGCGACGCCTGTCGGAACTGCTGGGTTGCGAGGTCGAGCTGGTGTCCGGCTGGGTGGACGGTGACTTCGAGGTCAAGCCCGGCCAGGTGGTGCTGCTGGAGAACTGCCGCCTGAACGTGGGCG